>ENA-OYDO01001055-OYDO01001055.1-human-gut-metagenome-genome-assembly--contig:-NODE-1055-length-7892-cov-7.135383_pt1 | contig 7892 bp, 7 predicted proteins | sample MGYA00243553_ERZ652911 | MGnify/ENA primary metagenome ERZ652911 (study PRJEB26926, sample SAMN06164635) | human gut metagenome | biome: ENVO:00009003; feature: ENVO:2100002; material: ENVO:00002003... | reverse complement strand
TACGAGATGCTCAGGAGTCTCGTGGGCTCGGAGATGTGTATAAGAGACAGAGATATATCTTTGCTTGAGTTTGGCTGATTTTGCTTTTATTTACTCTTTTTAATGTTTTCAGCAATTACCTTAGCAATCTGAATAATTACAGTCGGAATAAAAGCAAGCAGAGCAATAAATCCGATTTGTGCGCCTGTAAGTTCCGCAATTTTAAACAGCGGATGCATAAACGGTACAAAAATTACAAAAGCAAGAAGTCCCACACCTGCCGCAAAAGCAAGCAGGCTATATACATTTGAGGCAAGACCGATTTTAAAAATCGAATGCTTACTGCGACAGTTAAAGCCGTGGAACAAACGAGCAAGGGTAAGTGTTGCAAAAGCCATTGTACTTGCAGTTGCGGCATTAACCTGCAAACCTATATAGAAAGCAGTCATTACAACAACAGCAATCAGTGCACCCTGCAAAAGCATTAGTGCAGAAAATTCTTTAGTCAAAATACCCTGTTTAGGATCTCTCGGTTTTTGCGAGAGTAAATCTTTTTCGGGCTTCTCCATACCGATAGCAATAGCCGGAAGCGAGTCGGTTAAAAGATTTATAAAGAGAAGATGAACTGCCTCAAAAGGCACAGGCAAAGCAAGAAGTGATGCGTAAACTACCGCAAATATAGCTGCCATATTGCCCGAAAGCAGGAACAGAATTGCATTTTTAATATTCCTGTAAACATTTCTGCCGTTTGCAACAGCTTTAATAATTGTTGCAAAGTTGTCATCCTGAAGTACCATAGACGCTGCATCCTTAGATACCTCTGTACCTGTAATGCCCATTGCAACACCGATGTCGGCTTTTTTGAGTGCAGGTGCGTCATTTACGCCGTCACCTGTCATAGAAACGATGTTGCCCTTTCTCTGCCAAGCCTCAACAATTCTGATTTTATTTTCGGGTGAAACACGAGCATAGACAGATATTTTTTCAATCTTTTGGTCAAGTTCACTGTCGCTCATTGCGTCAAGCTCCATACCTGTTACGGCAATATCTCCCTCTCTGAAAATACCAATCTGTCTTGCAATGGCAGTGGCGGTAATCTTATGGTCACCTGTTATCATAACAGGCTTAATACCTGCTCTGACAGCATCTGCAACCGCTGCTTTTGACTCCTCACGAGGCGGGTCAATCATAGAAACAAGTCCTAAGAAAGTATATCCGTACTCCGTATTTACATTGAGTTCTTCATCAGACTCCTTGTAAGCAAAAGTAAGCACACGCAAGCCGTTTTCGGAATACTCTGTATTCTGCTTGAGTATATCTGCCTTGTCGGCTTGAGTAATCGGACGAACACCGTCCTTTGCCGCAATACTGTCACATCTGTCAAGAATAGCGTCAATAGCACCTTTAGTCAATATATGATTCACACCGTGAAGTTTATACTTTGTGCTCATCATCTTACGGTCGGAATCAAACGGCACTTCCTCAAGTCTTTTAAGTCCCGAACGCAAATCATCTTCGTTGTATCCGAGTTTTCTTAGAGTTTCAAGCAACGCATACTCTGTAGGGTCGCCTATTCCCTTTCCGTCAACAATGCTTGAATCGTTATTAAGCACCATATCGTAAAGTAAATAGCGGTGGCTTTGATTATTAAGGTCAAGTTCTTCTTCAAAAATACTTTCACCGTTGATATATATTTTCTGAACAGTCATTTTATTTTGAGTAAGCGTACCTGTTTTGTCGGAACAAATTACAGATACACAACCGAGGCTTTCAACCGCTTTCAAATCTTTGATAACTGCATTTTCCTTAGCCATTTTTTGAGTACCAATTGCCTGTACAATAGTAACAATTGAACCCAAAGCCTCAGGAATAGCGGCAACGGCAAGGGCAACAGCAAACATAAGCGCATCAATAATTGCCATATGATTTAAAAGGCTTAAACCGAATACGAGCGCAGAAATAATAAGAATAATAATCGCAAGTTTGCTTGAGAATTTATCAAGGCTCTCCTGCAAAGGAGTTTTCTTTTCTTTTGCCGCATTCATAAGGCTTGCAATCTTGCCTATTTCGGTATTCATACCTGTGCCTGTAACAGCTACAATAGCTCTGCCGTAGGTTACCAAACTGCCCGAATATACCATATTTGTTCTGTCTGCGAGCGGGACTTCCGCAGTAATGTTATCATCGTTTTTATCAACATTAGTTGATTCGCCCGTAAGTGAGCTTTCATTTACCTGTAAAGAATAATTATTCATAATTCTGCCGTCAGCTACTACAAGGTCACCCGCCTCAAGCACAACCATATCACCCTCAACCACTTCTTTTGACGGAATTTCAATTTTCTGTCCGTCACGAATTACTTTTGCATTCGGAGATGAAAGTGACTTTAAACTGTCAAGTGATTTTTCCGCATTAATATGCTGGACTGTACCGAGAATGGCATTAAGTGTAATTACCGCAAAAATTACTATAGTGCTTTCAATATTACCCGAAAACATTGAAATAATTGCCGCAATAATAAGAATAATTACAAGCAAATCCGCAAACTGACTGAGAAACACTTGCAAAGCGGTTTTTCGCTTTCCCTCCTGCAAAACATTTTCGCCGTTTTTTTGCAATAATTCTTCGGCTTTTTTTGAGCTCAGTCCGTCCTTTGTAACACCGAGCTTTTCAAGCACTTGTTCTTTGGTCAACTGATACCAGTTCATCATAATTCCTCCATATTTTTTCTTAATAAAAGAAAGTAAGCAAACAAAAAAGACTTTTATTGTAAAATATTGCAAACGCAATTATCATACAATAAAAGTCTCGTTTTTTAAGATACAACCGATACCATAAGGTATGAGATTGACGAATTGTACCACAGATTATCTGCAAACTACTCCCCTTTACAGTGGTTTTATTCTATCAGATTATTCGGTTTTTGTCAACTGTTTTTCTTTATTTTCATCTTTTAACTTTACTTTCTTAGGTTTGCTTAACATTCCGAGAATTATTCCTACGGTTGCAAGCAAAACTCCGCTTGCGGAAGTGATTGCCGACCATTTTTCACTGTCAAAAGCATAGGCAATAATAATTGATGCTAATATAAGCAATACGCATATTATAAGTAAAATAAACGCAATTTTAAAAAGAACATTCATTTTTTGCTTTTTCATTACATCATCTCCTGCAAATTGTTTGTAATATTCGCAAAGTCATCAAGAGTCAGCTTTTCCGCTCTTGCGTTTGTTTCTACTCCCGAATTAATCAAAAGCTCATTTATCTTGCCTTTTTCAACAGAAAGTCCCGAACTAAGCGAATTTGCAAGAGTTTTTCTTCTCTGTGAAAAAGCCGCTTTTATTACATTGAATAACAGTTTTTCACTCTCAACCTTTACAGGCGGCTCTTTTCTTACATTAAGTCTTATTACTGCCGAATCGACTTTCGGGGCAGGCATAAAAGAACCTGCGCTTACGCCAAACAGCATTTCAGGCTCGGCATAATAATTTACAGACACAGTGACCGCGCCGCTCTGTCTTGTACCGACTTCCGCACAAATCCTCTGTGCCGCCTCTTTCTGAACCATTACGGTTATTGCCTCTATCGGCAGTCTGTCCTCAAGCAGTTTCATAATAACGGGAGATGTTATGTAATAAGGTAAGTTAGCACAGACAACAACCTTCATTCCCGCAAATTCTTCCGCAATCAGCTTGTGTAAGTCAAGTTTAAGTACATCTTCGTTTACTACTTTTAAGTTATCGTATTCGCCAAGGGTTTCTTCAAGAACAGGCAGAAGTCTTTTATCAAGTTCTACTGCCACTACCTTATCGGCAAGCTGACAAAGTTCATTTGTAAGTACACCGATACCCGGACCGACTTCAATTACACCTACACCCTCGCCTGCACCGCTGTACTCTGCCATTCTCGGGCATACAGACGGATTAATCAGAAAGTTCTGACCAAGTGATTTTGAAAATGTAAAGCCGTGTTTTGAAAGTATCTCTTTAATTTTTCCTATATCAGATAAGTTATTCATTATAAAAGTCTAAGTCCTTTCGGATATTTATTTTTTAGTCTGCCGTTTGAGCATTTGCCAAATCCCACAGTAATTCCGTTTACGCAGACAGCAGTGTATCCTTTAATATTATTGTCAACGGCAACTTCTTCGCCGTGAAGAAACGCTTTAATTTCCGCAGAATTTACATCAAAATCCACTTTTGAAACACACTCGTCTGCTTTTGCCGCCATAAATGCCGAATGATGCGGTTCGATTCTGTTTTTAACTATTTGTCCCAAAATTATTCCGCTGCGCAAAACGGGCAGCTTTTCATACGGTACATATTCCTGCGGCAAAACAATAATTTTATCGCCTATTACTTCAATATTTTCACCAAACGGTCTGCCTATAAACAGGCTGTCGTAAAAATCAAAAATTTTACTGTCAATTTTCTTTTTACTGTTTTCCGTAAAAGAATTTTTATATAATTCACCCGATTTTTTCAATCTTGCGGCAAAATGTCCCTCGCCGCCGTCCATCGGAAAAATTCTTCGTGCATATTCAAGCGTCGGTCTGCCAAAATTTACATTTGCGTCTTCAAGTTCAAAATCAGGATTTTCCTCTAAAAACCTGCCGATAACGCCCTCATTTTCTTCAACTGAAAAAGTACAGGTGGAATACACCATAACTCCGCCGTCTTTAAGCGCATTCTTAGCACTGTTCAAAATTTTTAACTGTCTCTCCGCACAGCTTTTTACATGCTCGTCACTCCACTCGCTTTCGGCAGTTGAGTCTTTTCTGAACATTCCCTCACCGCTGCAAGGAGCGTCAACAAGCACTTTGTCAAAACAGCCGGCAAGCCTGTCACAAAGCACCTCGGGATACGCATTTGAAACCGTGGCATTTCTTATACCCATTCTTTCAATATTAGAGAGCAGAATATTAGCTCTGTTTTTGACAATTTCATTGCTCCATAAAAAGCCTTTTGAATTGAGCTTAGCGGCAATTTGCGTACTCTTGCCGCCCGGTGCTGCGCAAAGGTCAAGTACATAGTCGCCCTCCTGCACATCAAGCATTGTTACTGCCGAAGAAGCAGACGGCTCTTGTATATAAAAAGCGCCTGCATGATGCAAAGGGTTATTACCGAGCGAAGTAATTTCATTCGGAATATAAAAACTTTCACTGCAAAAAGGAGCGGATTTTAAATCAAAATCAAGTAATTTTTCAAGTTTTTCCACAGAACATTTCAGAGTATTTACTCTTAAGCCTCTGTAATGTTCTCCGCTTGAATTATAAAATTTTAAAAAATCGTCAAACTCGTCACCGAGCAGAGCTTTCATTTTATCTAAAAAAATATTCATTGTATAAATTCCTTAGAAACGATAATAATAAGCATATCGGAGGGAGGTGCTAATATGAACTTCAACCAGAATCAGAATAACAATCAGAACCAGAACAATAACCAGAATCAGAACAAAAATCAGAATAACAACCAGAATAAAAACCAGAAGAGCAGCCAGAACAAGAATCAGAATAACAACTTTCACTAATCGGGTTCATAGCTGTGCGGCAAGCCATATTTTTAGAAACAAAGGTATGGCTTGCCTAAAACAGTACATATTTTTTAAAATCAATAATTCACAAAAACAATTAGCGGAATAATTCTATTGTTATTTAATTAAATTTTAATATATCAATATCCGTATTTTTCACCTATAATTATTACCTTAATTCTGTCCTTATGTCTTTGTTGAGCGCAAACTACATAGTTACAGCAAATTCTTCTGTCACTTTTGCAGCCCGAACAAAGTTCTGCGCCCTCTTTGTCTGCTGTAATACATTTACCTGTTTTGCCACATGGAGTTTCAATATTCAATCTTATTGTATTGCTCGGTGCGGCAATTCTCTTTACTCTGTCAATTGCCTCATCAATGTTTTTTACAATTTTATTATAACCGCAAACAAGTATAACACTCTTAGGACCGTATAAAATTGCCGCCACACGGTTAGAATTGCCGTCAACATTATACAGTTCTCCGTTTTCTGTAATCGCATTACTGCTCGCAAAGTAAACATCGGAAGAAAAAGTCTTATGATAAACTTCTTCCACCTCTTCGGGAGTAATTCCCTCTGCCGCTCTGTCAAGATACTTATAATCGGAAGAAGTAATAATATCATACACTCCTGTTTCTTTAAGAGTAACAGAACCGCCGCTTGATATTACATCGCCCTTTTTAATCAGAGTTTTTACAAGATTGCAGGCGTCTTCTTTGTTATCACAATAATAAGCATCCATCTTGTTTGCTTTCAAATTTTTTATTGTTTTTTCAATTTTAAGTTTAGTTTCGTTGCTCAAAGCGTTCATATTTACACTTCCGTTAGCTTTTTGTTAAATTATACACTATATAGCCGTCTATTTCAAGCCTCTACAAACGGTACTCCAAAATACTCCACAATCGACTGTGCAAGATTTCTTCCGATTGCTCCGACATTTTCTCTTATCCACTGTGCCTCTTCGGGATTATCGTGGTACGCTACTTCTATCAATGCCGACGGTGCTTTTGTTCTGCGGACTTCCGCAAGGCTTGTGGTCGGAATAATATCTACATCATCAGGATACGGATAGATGTTTTCATAATTTCGTTGTAAGATTTCAGCGAACCTTTTTCCGTTAAGGCTTGACGGATAATAATATATGTCAGCACCGGTATATCTGCCTGCCGAGCCCTCCGGTGCAGCATTACTGTGTACTGCAAGATGTAAATCATTTGCCGAATTATTAGAGTCCTTTATCGCCTGTGACAAAGTCATTTCGGGACTGTTTCTGTCAAATTCTATTCCGCTTGCAAACAAATACGGCTCAATGGCGTCGGCAACAAGATTCATATAATATTCTTCATTTCCGCCGTCAACATAAGGATTATACTCCTGAAGTGACGGACTTAAATATACCTTTGGCATAATAATTCTCCTTTTATAAAAATAATGCTCACGCACCATACAATATATTATTCCGCAATTTATTTTTTGCTTATTTTTTCCATAAGTTGTGCGGTTGATTCCGCATTATCTCGGCGAAATCTTCCGAGTTCATAAAGACTTTCGGGATTTTTTGTTACATAATTAAGTTTTTCGGTACAATTTAAAGTAGACAAAAAGCCTGCCTCTTTAAGAATTTCAAGACTTGAGCCGCTTTCTTCACCAAACGGATAAATAAATGCGGTAGGTGCGTTGCCCGTAATAGATTTTATATATTCTTGAGCCTTATTTATATCATTTGTAATTGCAGTTTTATATTCATCATCACTTTCCTTATATTTTTTACCTATTCCCTTTCTCGGCGTCAAAGTGTGCATATTGTATGAATGATTCTGAAATTCCACAAGCCCGGAATCATACATTTCTTTAATATTCTTTTTCAAAAGATGACCGTAGTTTGCATTTTCTTCACCTGTTGCCGTAAAGTCTTCACTGAACTTTGCAACGGGTGAAATTACAGCTTTTGCGTTGTATTTTTTTAACAACGGAAAAACATATTTATAGTTATTGTAGTATCCGTCATCAAATGTCAGCATCACACATTTGTCAGGTAAGGCTTTATCGGAATAAACATAGTCAATTAAATCATTTACCGTAACGGTTGTATAACCGTTTTCCTGAAAATATTTTAAATCGCTTTCAAATAAATCAGGTGAAATCACATAATCATTTTGGCTTGATTTATCCTTTAATACCGAATGATACATTATAATCGGCATTTTTATAGCATTTTCCGAAATTTCGCTTGCACCGCTAAGAGATGCAAGTATAAAAATTGACAGAATTACTGTGGTAAGACACATTAAAAGCAGTTTTAATCTGTTTTTGTATATTTTACCCATAAATCTGTCTCTTATACACATCTCCGAGCCCACGAGACTCCTGAGCATCTCGT
>ENA-OYDO01001032-OYDO01001032.1-human-gut-metagenome-genome-assembly--contig:-NODE-1032-length-8003-cov-4.910418_pt1 | contig 8003 bp, 6 predicted proteins | sample MGYA00243553_ERZ652911 | MGnify/ENA primary metagenome ERZ652911 (study PRJEB26926, sample SAMN06164635) | human gut metagenome | biome: ENVO:00009003; feature: ENVO:2100002; material: ENVO:00002003... | reverse complement strand
ATACGAGATGCTCAGGAGTCTCGTGGGCTCGGAGATGTGTATAAGAGACAGATCCTGTACCTGTCGAAGCCTTCCGGTTTGTTCTACAAAACGTTCTTCTTTTTCTGATAGCTGTTTCTGCAGGAACTCGTTATACTCACGTAAAGCCTTGAACTCCTCCACATCGGCATGGGCGTCCTCAATACGGGCGTTTGTCTTCCGGTTCGTATAGAAGCTAATCCCCCATTTTATCGCCTCTAATCCTCCCAATGTTCCGATGATTGTCAGGATGTCAGTTAATTCTACATTCACTTTACACCTCCTTCCGTTTTTATTTGATCATCTTTGTTACGAGTTTTTTCATTGCCATAAGGCAGTGTTTGTTATTTCTCCGCCTCCGGTCTGTGATAGATGGGAGGCGGATTTTTATATTATTCGCCCGGTTGCTCCTCTTTTAGAGGTTCATCCAAAATTTTGACATACGTCGGCATCGTGAATTCGGAGAACATCCCATTGCGGTCTATGAAGTCAACACGTTGTTTGAGATATTGAAGTTCTTCATCAGTCAAAGCTATATCTGTTGTTTCTGTTATGGCCGCTGCATCAGTAAATCCGATATTGATTTGACCACTCCCCATATCCTTGATAACGATACGCTTCTGATCAACCTCCGAGATCGCTATCTTACTGTCTATCGATACTTTCAGTTCCATGTTTTTTCTCGTGTCAAACTGTGGCAACACGGTGTTGAGTATTAATACTCGATCTTTTAATGTTAGTTCCATATTGTATGTTTTTATGATTGTTTGCATTGTAATTAATAATGTCTATTGAATAGATACCATCCCTGGTTAAAATAAGCGAACGTTGCACAGTCTCCCTTATTCATGTCAAGTGTCATGCTGTTGCCGTTATTGTCCAACAATGGTGTATCAGAGTTTTCTGGTTCTATTCTGATACCTTCGGAAGAGAACTTCGCCACGATCACATGCACAAAAATCACGGAATTGAAACCGACTTCGCTCCACGAATCTCCGTATTCCGGGTGGACTTCTCCCATTTTCTTTGTGATCGTCGACCGGGAAGGGAGATAGACGCTAAGATACGTACTGGTACTGAAGACGAACGTGTCCCGATAACCGATGTTCAGGACGATTGTATCACTCTTGTCCGACGAGGGTGCATAACGGGCAGTCGAGATCGATCCGTTAACCTTTAAACCTCCAATGCAGTATAACGCATAGTTGCGCCGTCCACCATGAACATCTATCACAGCCCCATAATTTATATCGTTGTGATTAGTTGTATACTCAAGGCGCATCAAAGCACTTGTTCCCCCAAGCGTAGACGGCAAGGTATTTAGACCAAGGCCGGCCCATTTACCGGAAGATGAAAATCCCAAAAACGCATTACTTCCTGATGAATAAAGGAAAAATTTAGAAGACGATTCACCGGAATAGCGGTTATCCGAGAATAGTCCTCCAGACTCCATCCTAAGTCCTCCGATGTAGGCATCCCCATTTTGATAAACTTTAAACGGAGCATTTGCAGGTGTTGCATTTCCAGCCCAGATTCGAACAGAGTTTCCGGCAGTTCCACCTCCCGATAACCCGGCAAGTTTTTCTCCATTTGAATTTGCTATATAGATACTTCCTCTACTTTCCACGTTTCCATTGCTTTCTACCCGGAATGTCGGATCAGTGGGTGGTTGTCCTTTCGCCCCGGCTGTTCCTCCCGACCAAATACGGATGGAACCGGAAGCAGCCATTCCACCTGTGCTTCCGAAAGCGATCGCACCGGTAGTTATGAGTCCGCCGTTGATCTCCGTTATCGTATTGTCATACTTTGAGGCAAGCACCCATTTAGAACCGCTATATCTATAGATATTCTCCCCATCCACCCATAAGTCATTTGTCCGCATACCCGATGTTGGAGCCGTCGTTTGATAAAATACCCTTGCCTTGTTATTTGCAGTCAATTGGGCGTTGTTGGCTACATTTGACGCATTCTCTGCATCCGTCAGGGCATCATTTACCCCATCATACAACGGTTGAAGGTTAGGACGGTCGGAAATGTTATTATAACCGGATGTTCCGGATTTGAATACCATCTTCCCGCCAAACTCTCCGATCCCCAGGTTGAAATAGCACTTTCCATCTGTCGATACTATGCGATCCACCGTGATTCGGCCGGGCAATATCTCCGTGAAGCCGTAGCAGGTCACAAACGACCGTACACCGTCGGCTTGACTACCTAATAAACCGACCAGAAAGTAATAATCGCTGCCTTCGTCCATGTCGTGCGGTTCTTCGGACAAGATAAATTCGCCGGCCTCAGAAAACTTGCCACATTTGGCGTACAGGTAGAGCTTCCCGAAGTCGCCCAGCGGCGGACTGGTGTAGGCAGGTAGATCCCAGAACTTATATTCAGAAACGGCATGGCTGCCTTTTATTTCCGAGATGCCGATCGTCATGTGTTGAAGGATCGCTTTCGGGGCGGTGAACAGTTCGGTCGCATCGTCATAGACAAAGTCCGGATCGACTTTCCGGGGATTGGTCTTGCTGTCCACGAAGCGGAATTGCAGGTTTTCATGTCCGACCAAAAGGGACATGGTGCGCACCCAGACTGGATCGATCCCCTTGGTGTAATCTTTAAACGCCTTTTCCAACATCTCCTGTGCTTCAATCGCATCACGTAAACGGCGCTTGGTGTAGTGCATCGCATCGCTGTGGCGGTCGTCATTGATCACCTCGTTGCTTTCGATCTTCGACAGATCCGAGGAGACAAAGCCACCGACCGGCACATTGCTTAGTTCCAGTCCGGGGCTGTAGGGCCTATTTATATAGTCCTTTACAGCCGTGATGCGGATACGGACTCCCTCGGGCTGAAACTGCGGGTCGTCAAACAGGATGTAACCACCTGGCACCAACCGTCCACCCACCTCCAGCCACTGCGATTTCGCCCAAATGCCGTCCAGCTCACCGGTAAAGGCAAAAGATTCCTCTTCCTTGTTGTACAGGCTTCGGGCTGCTTCACGGAACATATCCCATGACGCACCTGTCTGTGTGGCATCGTTGCAGACGTATGCCTGCGGCAGCGAGATGTTGAAGACCGCGTATGTATCACCTACAGCCGGACAGCGGTTCGGGTTCGGTATCGTGCCCCCTTCTTTCTCGACAGGCACCAACTTAAACCGTCGGGCTGCATGGTCGTAACCGGTCAAAGCGTCAGATGTCTGCTCGAGGTCAAATTCTTCTCCAGTCATCACACCCGACTGGAAGATAATCGTTGCAGTTTCGCCCGGTATTCGGCATTTGGAATAGTCCAAATCTTCCGGAATCGTGTTATCGATGATATCATAGAGATGCTTTTCGGCATCCACCACAACCACCTCGGACACGGTGCCCACCCGTGAGGGGTAGATGTGCGAACAGTCCAAGCTGTCCTCATTGTTATTGGCCAAAGCCCGGTCGGCTCGTGTAATGAACATGCCATCCTTGTCGGTTTTATAGCGTCTGCCTTCGTATTCCAATTCTTGGGATTTTGGCAGCAGCAGACAGGAAGCCCCATAGGCGGTGCGGTCGATGTTGCGCTCGCCACCCTGCACATAGAGGATGGAGGTGGGTGGTTTTTCGCCCTGCAGCTTACGCCCGACACCGGTTTTGAAGCCATTCCCACGGCCGTAGGAAAGAGGCAGAGGATCGTCCTTGAACTTCTCTACCTTGCCGAAATTGATAGTCTTGCTGACGATTTCGAATTCTGTTCCCCACTCATCCGCAAAGCGGTTAAGCGCATCCAAACAAAACTCATGGCTAAAGGCCAAGGTCTTTTCCGGTGCATCGATACAGGTCCCAATAGACCATCCACCAACTCCCGATTGGTTCATATTATCAATCAAAAGCTCCAGAAAGAAGCGGGGTTTTCCGGTAAGTTGGAATTTCAGCTTTCGGGGGATGGCTGACAGGTGCTTGTATTTGATGGTACCCAACAGTTCCCAATAGCCGCCAAAGGTGGCACTGTATTCGAGATTGCGAGTGCCATGCTTTGTCAGATCCTCCGGTCTCCAGAGCGTATATCGCTGACCTTGATAGTCAACATAGCTGTAGACAGGTATTTCTACATGTTCTGTCAACGAGAACACAAGATTGACCTTGTCGCCCTGCCGGATGGCCCGATAGCGATAACTGGCATCATCGACTGGTATATCGAGAAGTATTTTCCCTGTCTTTTCAAAAATGATCATAGCTCATTTAATTAATTGATTAACTTTGTCTCCGGAGACCCTCGGTCCCCTAATTTTCTTTTTTTACAGCCTCCAATCTGTGATAGCCTGGAGGCTGTTTTATTATTCTTTCGCCACCGAACATTTTATATCTCCATTTGTTTTAAAAGAAAATACCCAACCTGGGGTTGGCGATTATCAATAATTTTTTCTGAATATACATTTGCTGTCTTTCTGCTGTGACAGCCCAAAGACAGTGTCACTAATTTATTAATACGGCCTTGCAGGCGGAGTGAAGTTTGATGTCCAACGGGCAATATTACTGATGCGAAACTCGTCAATCATACCGTTCAGATACAATCCATAATCTCGATATTTTCCGATCATTAAAGAACTATAGTACCCTGAAACCATCGTTGATGTGAAACCAGACGCATACACTCCATTTACATACACTTTCCAATATCGAGATTGTGACCTGACGATCGCAAGATGAACCCACTGATCCCGTGGCATCGTAAAATAGCATATTGCATCCCCTCGGGTTCCACCATACTGCAATCCAAAGAAAATGCGTCCGTCAGATTCCTCCATTATATCAAAGCTGTAACTTCCATAAGCAACGCCTTTTGACATTATACCGTTTTTCACACCACTTTTCAGTTTAATCCAAAAATCGACGGTATAGTTTGGATATAGGGACTCGTTTATGGCATTCGTTCCACTTATCTTTACATACCCGTTTCCTGAAAACGAAACGCAATTCTTGAATTTTCCCACTACATAGGACATATTACTACCAACATAAGGCTTGCCTGAGGCTTCATCTTTCAATGATCCATCAAAATGTAGCAACAGCAAAGTATTCCTGTCTACTTTCTTCCGTCCCATCATCGATCTTATCATACCAACCTCCTTTCCGCCGAAAGTCGGTCAGATACTTGAGTTAAGAGGTGTTTACCCCCCCCCGTTAACATTTGTAAACAATTATTTCTCATGACTTTATCTCCTATTTTTTAGTCGTTAATATCTTGTTTCATCTTTTTCAACGGCAGATCATTCTTCGTAAGCCCAATAGCGGATCAGGACAGTGCCATCACCGCCGTTACCGTAAGTACCACAACCGCCACCACCGTAACCGCCACTTTTTCTATTGCCATTTCCAGTTCCGCATCCTTTGTCGTAATCGGATTCTCCACCCATGCCCCCATTTATATTTCTGTCTGAACCACCACCTCCGGCATTTCGTTTCCCAGTAGGTTCGCCAAAATCGCGGGTTGTATGCCTTTGACCCTTTCCTCCGCCATATAGGGAACCAGCTGGATAGAGAGAGCCATTTTCATTGCGGCTGCCGATTCCGTTAGATCCATCAGAACCCGCTTTAGCCGTATCTGAATCATCTCCTGCTCCGCCACTTCCGCCGTTGCCACCAGTATATGCTCCGGCATTACTTCCGCCTGGATAACCATTACCCGCACCATTTCCGCCATTAGCTCTATAACTTGAATTTAAGAATTGAGAGTATCCACCGTTGGGGGCAACTTCAGAATACCCTCCAATTCCTCCTTTCCCAACTGTTATCGGAATTGACTGACCCGGTGCAACAGAGATAGCATCACCGTCTCTCCATCCGGATGTATCTTTTTTGAAGGTTTTAGTATAGCCGCCACCTCCACCGCTTCCATTATGTCCTGCACCCCCTCCTCCGACAAGAAACACATCAACCTCCCTACATCCTTTAGGTACGATCCAGGTATAATTCCCGGCAGGATAGAACCTCTTGGTGAACAACTGCAACTTCTTCCGTCCCATCATCGACCGTCTCATCTACGCCCTCCTTTCTTACGATAAGAGGTCGTAACTTCTTTATTTAGAGAGCATTTACTTCCACGTTTAACTTTTAATAACATAACCTGTTTCATTGCTTTACCTCCTGTACAATTGTGGGCAAGTCTTTCAAGTCGTTCGGATAACCTGTAACGGTTGTCAGAATGCAGAGATAGATCACACCGTATTGTTCATAATATTTGTCTTTCTCGAATGCCATACCCTGCACGTATGGAATAGGATCATCAAGCGTGCCTGCGTGCTCAGCTTCAACGATCTTATACAGTGAAGCAGTTTCTATGCCCGGTTTCCAATCGGCTTGCAGCTTGTGCTTTTGTATCACTTCAAACAAAGTGTCGCTTTCTCCTTCCACTACTCGAAGCCGGAAGCCTATTTCAACTTCCTTGCCAAACTCCGCATCTTTCTCACCCCAAATGGGGAATAAGACCTGCATCTCCAACGCTTGGCTGGCTGTGAGAGACACGCTGTTCATCATCGCACGGGCAAAGGTCACTGCCTGCGCTTCCGGGGATTTAGCGATTGCCTTATCTGCTTTAGTTTGCAAGGCTGCCGTTGTTGTATGGATCATTTCAGGATAGCCTTTTACTATGATAGCTTCGACCTCCTCGGCTGTTTGGGCGGCATCGATACGGGATAGCAAGCCGTCTGTCACCTTGGCGCACTGCTCCGAATAGTCCGCTATTTCGTCAAGAGCAACCGTTAAGATATTCGAGGCGTACAGATGACCGCCTACTTCGACTTCTTCCTGCCGGCCACACTTGTCTTTCAGACGAAGCGTATCACCGGCATAGGCATCCTGTTCGTCGATGTAGTAATGATGGATGTCTTTGTCGTAGATTTCCTGCCGTTTGGCATCACGGGCACGCCAGAGCAGTTCTTCCGGTGTCGGTTCTGGTTCCGGAGCGGGCTGCATGTGCCAACACTCCAACGGGGTTGCATCCGGATGTTCGTTGTGGTACTGTTCCTGTTCTTCTGAGAGCGGAAGATAAGCCCCAACCTCATAATCGTCTATATCTGTACTTATGAGATAGGAATCAGGAAGTTTTACTTTCGTTTTCCAAAAATTAATGTCTTTATGAATGTATATCATATTGCTATTCTTAATTGTGATAATATAAACAAATTATACACTGTCCTCCTTTTCCTCCTTTACGTGACAGACCACCACCTCCTCCGCCACCAGCTCCAATGCCACCATTTCCGCCATTCGTAGGATTGCTTGAGCCTGAATTTCCACCATTTCCACCTGATTCAAGACCTGCCGCCCCACCACCTGCTCCAGACCCATCCGAACCAGATCCGTTCGAGCCTTTCCCCGAAGTTCCACCTCCTCCAAATAGGCCAATAGGAATAAGTACATTGTTATATTTATATCCTGTACCACCTTGATAAGATTGACTATTTCCACCTTTATAACCGCCCATACCATCTGCATTACTTACACTGTTTCCACCGGTCATTCCTGACGATGAATTTCCATTACCCGACATAGATGCGCCTGAACCACCAGCATAACCGTAAGAACCATTCCAATAACCAGGAGAGCCTCCACCATTATTACAAATCGCGATATCGGAAGATGGGTTTTCTACCAACTTTGATAGAATGGTATATATACTGTCTGGTATTTTAGAGCCATTACCAAGCCCTCCTGCTCCCTCACTATTACCTCTTTGCCCTCCAGCACAGATTATCGTATCCCCGTTTATTTCAAGAGTTGTACTATCCCCATCAGTTTGTGCATTTACAGGCTTTGCAATTTTACAAGTCAAAGTTTTCGGTAGCAAAGAGATTTTTATATTACGAGCAAATGCTATTGTTCCAGAAGCTCCACCGCTACCACTGTTTGTGCCACCTCCGCCGCCACCTCCAACGATTAGCAAATCCACAAACTTATATTTTTTCTCTATTATATAATTCTGTTGGATACCTAAAGGACTTACCAGCTTTACCA
>ENA-OYDO01000992-OYDO01000992.1-human-gut-metagenome-genome-assembly--contig:-NODE-992-length-8283-cov-3.390982_pt1 | contig 8283 bp, 5 predicted proteins | sample MGYA00243553_ERZ652911 | MGnify/ENA primary metagenome ERZ652911 (study PRJEB26926, sample SAMN06164635) | human gut metagenome | biome: ENVO:00009003; feature: ENVO:2100002; material: ENVO:00002003... | reverse complement strand
ACGAGATGCTCAGGAGTCTCGTGGGCTCGGAGATGTGTATAAGAGACAGCTATGGTTTTGCTTTTTGCAGATCATCCGGCACTCTTTCTGACAAGCTCTGCCGCAGCCCTGCTGCTGACCGGCCATATCAGCGGATGCGTGTATTACAATACGTCCATGTATTTCACCGGAAGTCGGTATACGGGACGATTGATCGGCACGGGTATGGGAGCGGCGATCCTCTTACAGTTTGTGGTACAGAATTTGATGCCCCAGTCTGTCGCCTTTATCATCAGCATTGTTTTCAGCGTTGCATTTGTCATGTGTTTTATCATAAAAGCGCCGAAGGACTGGATTCTGGAAAATCCTTTGCCCTATTCGGCGGATACCAAAAAAGAGTTCAAAAAAGCGCTGTTTCTGATCGTCGCGGTGGTACTTATGAGTCTTGTAGCCGGAATGATCGACAGCGTGCTGACAGCCTTCAATGCCGAAAAATCTTATGATATTTACGGCGGCGTTCGTCTGTTCTATGCACTGGGGCTGATTTTGGCGGGGGTCCTTGCCGATATCAGGGAACGGAAATATCTTCCCCTTTCCACCGTATGTACGATCCTGCTCTCCTCTGTCTGTATGTTCTTTCTCTCGGATGAAGTCAGCTATTTTGCCGGTACTGCGCTGATGTATCTGTACAGCGGCTTTTATGTGATCTTTTTCACGGTGATGTTTCTGGATTTTGCACCCAAAAGCAGCAGGCCGGAGCTGTGGGCGGGTATGGGGCGCATTGTACGCAGCTTTACGGTAGCGGCAACCGTGCTGCCGGCGTTCAACATCTATGGCGCAGTTGGCAATACGGTGCTTGCTGTGGTAAGCTGTCTGCTGTCCATCCTGATCCTGCTGGTATTGCTGCCGTATCTGAGTAATGCCGCCGTTTCACTCAAACCGACAGAGAAACTGACTTCCGAAAGTCCCATGCTCTCCCCGCAAGAACGACTGAACCTGTACGCACAGCACTGTTCTCTGACGCCCCGCGAAACGGAAGTGTTGGAAAAATTACTGACTACCGAGGACGGCGTACAGGAAATTGCCGACAACCTGTATATCTCCCGCCGGATGCTACAGCGATATATCGCCTCTATCTATGAAAAGACCGAAACAAAGACGAGACTCGGTTTGTTCCAGAGCTATATGAATTTTACAGCAGAATAAATTCGTTTAGGTAGAGTGCCGCTTTCCACAAAGAAAGCGGCCTTTTTTTGTTTATTTTATAAAATGTCACATATGTGAACCCCTGTTTTTAAAAGAATGGCGCACATGTGAACTGCAAAACCTCCGATATTTTTTATACAATCATAGTAAAGTAAGAAAAAGGAGGAGAACGCATGAAAAAGTTTCTTTCATTTTTCTGCGGAAGGGGCGCTGTGTGGCTGTATCTTTCCATTTTGGCTATGGCTGTCTGCCCCACTATGGTTTCAGTGCTTGCGGCGCTTATAAAAGGCTCGCTCTTAGGGGAAACCGAAATGCTTTTCACCAAAATGGCGGGTTCTTTGATAGGCTGGCTGTTTTTGTGCTTTGTCTTCGGGACGGCGCTGAACGAGGAATATACCTACAAAACAGCGCTGCGTCTTCTGCCGCGGCAGCTGTTGAACGGCGTTTTGCCCATGCTGGCGGTCTATGCTGCACTTGAATGGCTTTTCACCACGCCAAAAGCACAAATGCCGCTGTCGGTTTACCTGTTCATGTCGCTGATTGAAACATTATTGTTTTTGCCGGCGATCTGCCGTCTTGCCCTGTCCTCAAAAGAAGATCAGAGCGGTCTGTTCGTAAAAGGCTCGGCAATGTGCTTTATATCACGCCACCTGCTTACCTTTGTTCCCGCAGTCCTTTGTTATTATTTTTCAAAACAGCTGGGAGTAGCTTTGCCGTCATGGCTTTTTGAAATGGAAATATTTGAGCCGCTTTCAAGACAGTTTTTACTCTATATTCCGATTGCCGCTTTGCAGTGGGTATTACTGATGCCAGCCTTTAAGCTTGCGGTTAAAAAGCTGACAGAGCCTGCAAGGGTTTCTAAAAGAAAGAAAAAGAAGGAAACAGCTACGCAGTCCTTTGCCGGAATTGAATCGGAAAACGCAGGCTCGTCAGACCAATCCCTCAAAAACAGGCTGTATATACCGGGCTTAGCGGTCGCCGTGGTTTGCTTTGCCGTATTTGCCGGTTTTTCCGGTGTCAGCATTTACAACATAAATACCGACCCGAAAGGTATCGACGGTCCCAACAGAGGATATGTGGTTATGTCCGCCGTAGACGATTGTATCGCCGCCGGAGACGAGGCTTTCGACCGCAACGACTACATAATCGCTTCCGTGTATTACGATTATGCCAAAACCCTTGTAGCCGCATGGCAGGGCTATCTTTATGACAGCGATCTTCTGGAAGAGGCGTTAGAGGCTAACCCCACCGATGCCGAGATAGTTCTTCTTTCGGCGCTGGCAACCGATGACCCCGAGGGACATATAAAGCGACTTATCAACGAAAATATTGCCCCGGATTACCTGCTTGAGGCCCTGCTTTCGATTGACGGCGCCGGCGGCAAACGCGAGGCTCTGCGCCGTCTTGTGAGCAGCGGAATCGTGCAAAAACGCTTTGTCTTCCCCAATACCCTCAGCGAAGAGGAAATTGAGGATTTGGAAAAAGCGGTAACTATTGCCCACCGCTTAGTGGAGCGGCGCGGCATAGTCAAGGCCTATTACTATATGCTGCGGGAAGGCGACAACAGCTCCAAAGCGGTACAGACAGCCTGTGAGCTTGCAAATAAATACCCCGATGATTTTTATCTGCAAACCTTTGCCACAGAGATTATGTGGTACACCACCGAGGCGGGCGGCAATTGGATAGATAACGAAGTTTTGGTACGATATGCAGAAATGCTCAGGGAAAGCACGACCGAGGATGAAACCGATAAGATACTTTCTTTAAAAGCCTTTATTTCGAGGATTTATATGAACGCTTCAGATGACAAAGAGGCGCTTGAATTCTTGGACAGCTTCTTTCCTGAGGTCACCGCAGCCGAAATCGATGCGCTCAAAATTTCCCTGTTTCACGGTGACAGACAGTATGACAAGGCGCTGGAGCTGGCACAGGAATACTCAGAGAAATATCCGGACGATGTGGCAAACAACAGTTATCTTGCCGTAGGCATGCTGCCGCGCAATCCCGACGCTGCGATTGAAAGCGCTTTGCGGCTGGCAAACACAGTAACGACTTCAAATGACGCCGAAGAGATTGCCAAGGCGGATGCCGGTATCGGCGTATTCCTTGAATACATTTTCGGATATTACACCGCGCCCGACCATAATTTTTGCGGATACCAGCTCTTTTACTCCTCGGTATTCAGTGAGGAACAGAAGCAAAAACTTCAGTCCGATCCGGTGATAGGCGCATATCTGGAACTCTGGACCTGCCAGGACTATAACGAGAAGATCCGTATCGCCAGTGAGCTGATCGACCAGTATGCAAGTCTCCCCTATGCGCTTTATGAGAGAGGATACAGCCGGAATCAGCTGTCAGAGTTTTCCGATGCGCTAACGGATTTATCCAAAAGTCTGGAGCTTGATCCTATGAATGCTTTTGCCTATATTGAGCAAGCCGTCGCTTATGAAGGAGTAGGAGATTACGCCGGTTCACTGAAGGCAATCGAAGAAATGGATTTGATTCTTGACGAGCTGGAGTATCATCCCACTATGAACGAACGGGGCATCGGGGTATACATCAGCGTTTTCCTGAATAATACCAAGCACGCCATGTACGAAGAGCGCACCGACTCTCTTTTGAATCCCAACAATTAAGGAGGTCACCGATATGATAAAAAAATTATCTGTAATGTTTACGGCGATAATTTTTGTGCTTCTGCTCATCAACGGTTTTACCGTTTTTGGGGTTATTTCATTATTGCTTTCGGTCACCGCCCTTACGGGTATCATTTTATTTGGAGATAAGCTTTCCGGCAGAATGCCGCAGATCTGCCTTTGTGTCGCCGCGGCAGCGCTGATAGCCGGAGCGTTTTTCGGAACACCATCCGTGCCCGCCTTCGACGACGCGGCAGTTTTGGATCAGGAAAAAATAGAAGAATATCAGGAGAAGCATCCTGTACCGGACGCCGAAGCAATCGAAAAGGTGGAAACGCTTATTGGCGAGGAAAAGTACGATGAGGCAAAAACCGCCCTGAGCAAGCTGTCATACAGCAGTGAAAAGCCACTGCTTCAGGGAAAAATCCTACTCGCACAGGAGGACTATTACAATGCTGCCGCTACACTGGCTCAAATAAAGGAAAAGGACGAGGAATGTTACGAAATGCTCCTGCGGGCAAGGCTGTTCCAATACAGCGGCAAAGTAAACAGTCAAATCTGCGACACGGCGCAGGACGCCGCTTATGACTATCCCTTTGAGCCTTATTTCATGTATATGGCAGGCTACACCTGCTATGAAACCGACAAATATGTCCAGGCGGCATATTATTTGGGAAAAGCTCTGGACATGGAACCGGATAATCCTTATGCCAACTATTACTACGCCCTGAACTCCTATGTGCTGGGAAATACCGAGCAGGGGCTGGCGTTTCTTGATTATGCTGAGGAATGCGCCAGAGAGCAGGGCGGTTTTGAGGAGATCATCGACTCTGTTTCGGAATACAGAACCTTAATGGAGGAGGGAAAACAGTGAAAAACAGCCTGCTAAAAAAGAGCGCAAGCGTTGTTCTGACAGCCGCCGTCCTGTTGAGTACGGCCGGCTTTCAAGCGGTAACCGCAAGCGCGGAATCCCTGGGCGCCGCCCACCGTGAATTTGTGAATTCCTCACGCACAAACGCAGACGGTCATACCGCCTCAAGCCAGTGGCGGCTTCGGGACCGCGCAAATACCGGTAATTTTACCGAGGATCTGAAGACGGAATGGCAGAATCTGTGCGACTCCTTCCGTTTCAGACCCCGTGATGATTCTGCGTCAGCCGACGATATGAAACCTATCGACGCGATCAAGCCCTTTATTCAGAACAAGGTGCGGGAAGAAGCGGAAGGCATGGACCTGGAAGATGTGACCAATGCCCTCGAGAACTTCGGGCGGAGAGAAAGCAACCTTCAGGAGGCGCGGGAGGATGCCCGGGGGAACCGCAGCCAGAGCTCAGACGATGACGGAGGCAGTCTGCAAGACACAGTCGAAGGCTACAAGGAAAAAATCGAAGGCTATATCGACACTGCTGAGAAAGTCGCCACCTTTACCAATTCGGAACACAACCACCCCTTCATGCGGTGGACGCATTACAGCTTCAAAAATATGGAGCTCGGAACCTCAAACATAAAGCAGGCGGAGCCGGCAAACGCAGCGGTAAGCAATATGCTGGAGCTCATGGGCGACGACACATTTACCAATTATATGAATACCCATACCAACGAACCGCTTGACCTTATGGACGGCGTGACTGAATACGCCGATAATATCACGTACAAGATGATGAGCAACACTTTTACGCCGCAGGACATTGTGGGCCCTGGCAAGGATGGCAGCCAAGGGGCGCTCACCCGGCCGCTGCCTACCGTTACCGAGGAGAACAACTGGTTTTTGCGGGAATTACAGATAATCAAACAGCTGCCAAAAGATATTTTCAACTATTTTTTCAACGACTTCGCCGATGATCTCGGAAAGATGGTCAGCAAATCCTGGAACGATCTGTGGGAAAAGATATCCGGTCTGTTTAAAAATGACGCTAAAAAGAAAACCGGTCCGGGCGACGCAAGAACGCTTCCTGTACTGCAAACGGCGATAAAACCGAATATCTATCTCTATCCGACCGAGGAAGCCGATGTGGAGGTACGCTTTAAAAATCCTGAGCTGCTCACAACCGTTATACCGGAATATACGGATTTCTGGCAGGCAACGGCACAGCCCGACGGCAGCCTTACCGTAGACGGAGAGAAATACGGCTTCCTGTTTTACGAGTCGGATACCTCGGTGCAATATATGCAGCGAAACGAAGGCTGGATTATAAAACCTGAAACCAGGGAGCGGCAATTGAGCGAAATCGCGGCGCAGTATGCGTTCAATGCGCAGGAAACAGAGGATTTTGTGACCTTCTGGTGCGCAAGGCTTGAAAGCGGTACCTCTTATATTATGTATCCTCAGCTCACGGAAACGATTGATGCGCTGATGCCCGTGGAAATAACTCCTGCCCCCGACAGCGTTTTCCGTGTATGGTTCCTCTTTGAGACTGTAAGCGGAGAAGCTGTACTTCCGGCAGAGCCGAAACCCACCCCGATAGAACGGGCAGGCTTTACTGTTACGGAATGGGGCGGAATCGTGACAGGAGAAACAAAAAGCAGCATGAATGCTGCTGCGCCGGGATAAAAAGTAGGAGGAGAACGCATGAAAAAGTTTCTTTCGTTTTTCTGCAGCAGGGGCGCTGTATGGCTGTATATTTCGGTTCTCGCCATGGCTGTATGCCCCATTATGGTTTCAGCCCTTGCGGCGCTTATAAAAGGAGCGCTCTTAGGGGAAACCGAAGTGTTTTTCACCAAAATGGCGGGTTCTTTGATAGGCTGGCTGTTTTTGTGCCTTGCCTTCGGGAGAGCTCTGAACGAGGAATATACCCACAAAACAGCGCTGCGTCTTCTGCCGCGGCAGCTGTTAAACGGTATTTTGCCCATGCTTGTGATCTATACCGCCATGCAGTGGTTTGTTTCCCGCACCGAGGGTGAAATGCCGATAGACTCTTTTGTCCTGCTGTCAGCGGCAGAGAGTTTTCTTTTCGTACTCGCACTTGGGCGGCTTGCCATTTCTTCCCGCATCGGCGATGAAGTGAACCTGTTTCCGAAAGGCGTTTCCGTGCTGCTTTGGGTGCGGCATCCCCTTGCTTTTCTGGCGGTATATGTCAGCTATGGCGTGTCCAAGCTGATGGGGGTTCTGTTTGACTATCTGTTTTCCGGCAGCAGCTTTTTTGCGGCTTTGCCAAGGCAATTTTTGTTATGTTTTGTGGCGGCGGTCCTGCAATGGATGATTTTACTGCCTGCATACCATTTTGCAATAAAACGATGTTTTGAGAATCCCCGCAAAAAACAGAGAAAAAAACAGAAAGATAAAGCAGAGTATGTTGAAGTCACCGCTGCGCAGGGTGTTCCGGTTTTGGATGAAGAGAAGCTGCCAGAGCCCAAGCACAGACTTTTTGTTCCTGCTCTGGCTGCAAGCGCCTGTTCTCTGGTGCTTTTCGGCATTTTCATAGCGGGTAATCTTTACAACATAAACAACAATCCCAACGGCACCGACGGCAAATATCGCCCATACGCCGCGATATCCTCAATAGACGCTTATCTTGAAGCAGGTGACGATGCTTTTTCAAGAAACGATTATATCACCGCTTCGCTCTATTACGACTACGCCCGTACTCTGACGGCGGCATGGCAGGGATATCTTACGGATGGAGAAGGTCTTAAGGAAGCCCTTGCCGCCAATACCGGTGACACCCAGATCCTTATTCTTAGCGCGCTTGCGACCGATGAGCCGGCGGCACAGCTCAAGCGGCTCATGAACGAGGGGGTGGAATCGGATTATCTGCTGGAGGCTCTGCTTTCAGTTGAAAACGCGAGTGAAAAGCGGACAGCGCTGCACCGCCTGATCAGCTACGGAATTGTGCAAAAACGCATGGTTCTTCCTACTGAGCTTGACGAAGAAGAAAGAAAGGAACTGGAGGACGCAGTTTCCATTGCTGTACGAATGCTGGATCGGCGAAAAATCGTAGAGTCGTATTACTGGCTGTTCCGTGAGGACAATAAAAGCAGTAAGGCGTTGAATATTGCTTCGGAGCTTGCCAATCAGTATCCTGATGATTTTTATATTCAGGCGATGACGACGGAAATTATGTGGATATTGGGCGAGGCCGGAAATACCGCCCTTGACCGGGATACTTTGGAACGGTTTTCCGGTATGATCCGTGAAAACACAAAAGAGGATGAAACCGAAAAAATTCTTTCGTTCAAAGCCTTTTTTACCCAAATATATATGAATGCGGGGGATGAAAAGGGCGCACTCACGTTTTTGGAAGACTTTTTCCCTGATGTCAGCGCAAAAGAAATTGAATCCCTGCACATCAGCCTTCTGCACGGAGAGGGCAAATATGACGAGGCGCTCAAAGAGGCGCAGGAGTTTGCCGAGAAATATCCGGACGACATCGACAACCTCGGTTACCTTGCGGTGGGGATGCTCCCCCGTGACCCGGACATTGCCATAGACCTGTCTCTTATACACATCTGACGCTGCCGACGAT
>ENA-OYDO01000967-OYDO01000967.1-human-gut-metagenome-genome-assembly--contig:-NODE-967-length-8422-cov-4.867814_pt1 | contig 8422 bp, 8 predicted proteins | sample MGYA00243553_ERZ652911 | MGnify/ENA primary metagenome ERZ652911 (study PRJEB26926, sample SAMN06164635) | human gut metagenome | biome: ENVO:00009003; feature: ENVO:2100002; material: ENVO:00002003... | reverse complement strand
AATCGCTGCTATGTTCAACACAACCTATGCCTACACCGCCGACGACACCCTTGCCTTTGAAGCGCCGATGAACGCGGGGCTGACTGACGGCGCGGCGGAGGCGACCATCATCGACGTGACCTATGAAGTCACCTGCCAGACAGCGGATTACCTCTCGATTCTCATCACGAAGCACACAAAGCGCCCGGACAGCGAGTCCACCACCATCAGCGGGCATGTGTTCGCGCTGACCGGCAGCCGCGCGGGTGAAATCATCAGCCTGCCCTATCTGCTGGGGATTCTGACGCAGGACGGCAAGGTGGACACTTGGCTGCAAGACCGGCAGACGGCAAAAGCAGACAACTGCGTGCGCGAGCTGGTGTGGGCGGAAATCGAGCGGATGATGAAATCCGGCGACGTACCGTTCTATGACGGCTTGACGTTCGAGGAGCTGGAAGCCGCGTTCTATCCGGAAGAGGATTTCTATCTGGATGAAAACGGCGACCCGGTGTTCTACCTGCTGGAAAACACGGTTGCCCTGCCCGAAGCGGGCATTCTGCTTGTCCCCATCTCGCTGGAAACGCTGCTGGATGAGCTGTAAGCAGCAATTGCTGCATTATTTGTGTATCAGGAGGCTTCATGCTCCGCGAATTTGATTTGCAAAGGATGCACTGGGCGGACAAAACGCAGTCCATGCTCCACCAAAGGCAGATGGAAGCGTGCGAGGCGCGTCTGCTGAGCTATCCGACCGAGTCGATTTTCACACTGCAAGACGAGCGGGAGACCGAATATTGGTGGCAATGCTCTTTCGACGCGGAAGAATCGCCAAAACCGCTCATGCTGCACACGCTGCGGGAACTACGCGCTATGGTGCTTGCGCGTCTGCCCGTGGAAGCCGCGCTGCTGACAGAGACGGAACATGCGCTGATTGTCCGGCTGATTCTCTGCGGGGGTCAGGCGCGCATCGACGGCTGGCAGGAGCTGTCCGCCGCTGAATCACTGCTGCGCCGCCTTTGGTGCACGCTGGAGGTGGACGAGCAGGACGTTCTGTTGCACCTGCCGCGGGAACTGATGACCCCGCTTTCGCTGATTCTGCGCGAGCAGCGGCATCAGGAGCTGCGCAGTCGCCTGCTGTTCTTCGACACGGACACGAAGGCGGCGCTCTACCTGTCCGGGATGTTGAGCGCGAAACAGGCGCTTTCCCGCCTCTACGAAAGCGTGCTGCACGATTCATACGCGAACGACGAAGCGTTGGCGCTGCGCTACTTGAAGTCGGGCAACGATTTCTACTACAACCGCGCTGGGGAGCTGTTTCTGCTGCATCCGGGGCTGGCTGACCCGGAGAAGATCCTGCGGGAAGGCGGCTTTCCGATGGGGTATCAGCCGGATTTGCCGAGCGAACGGGCGCTGATGGCGTCGCGTGACCTGCTGCCGGAGGAATTTGAGACAGACGCACAGCTTTCGGCGCTGCTGGACAGCTGCATGGGGCTGGAAACGGCGGAGGAAAGCAGCGCGCACGATTTGCGGATACTGGTCAAGCAGCATGTGACGTGGTCAGAGCTGATGGAGGTTGTGCAGGCAATGCTGCCGATTCCGCCGACGAGGGAACTGACGGCGTGTCTGCATCGGCTGTACGCCTTCACACCGCGCTGGGGTACCTACCGTGCCGCGCTGGTGCAATAACAGGAGCTATCATGAAATACACATTTCAAACCGATTCTGCGGCGGAGGGGCTGCGCATAGACGCCTGCATCCGCCGTTTTTTGCCGGAACTTCCTTCCCGCGCGGCGCAGGAAGCGTTTTCCCATCGCGACGTGAAACTCGACGGCAAGCGCGTCAAGCCCGATGTGCGCGTGCACGCCGGGCAATGCGTGGAAGTATTCTGCATGGAGCAAACCGCACCGCTGCTGGACGTTGTGTACGAGGATGCGGATGTACTGCTGGTCAACAAGCGGGCGGGCATCAGCGTAGAGGCGGACGAAAGAGGCGGTGTGACGCTGACCGAATTAGCCGCGCGACACGTTCGTCAGCAAGCCCCCGACGCGCGTGCGCCCAAAGCGTGCCATCGGCTGGACAACCAGACGTGCGGGCTGCTGATGTTCGCCAAGACGGAGAAGGCCGAGGGCATTTTGGAGCGTGCCTTCCGCGACCGCACAATGGACAAGCGCTACATCTGCCTTGTGCGCGGAATGATGAAACCTCCGAAAGCCACCTGCCGCGCCTACCTGCTCAAGGACGCGAAAGCCGCGCATGTCACCATCCACGACAGCGCCGTCCCCGGCGCGCGCCCGATTGTGACGGCGTATGAAACACTGGAACAGGGTGCGGTCAGCCGCGTGGAAATCCATCTGATTACAGGGCGGACGCACCAAATCCGCGCACATATGGCGGCGCTGGGGCATCCGCTGCTGGGCGACGACGTGTACGGCGACCGCGCGTTCAATCGGCAAATGAAAATGCAGGGGAAGCTCTGCCTATGCGCGGCGCAGTTGACGCTGGACACGGGCGGCGCGCTGCCGCAGCTGGACGGGCGGACATTCCGCGTGAAGTGCCCGTTCTGACAGGAGAGGAATTTTATGAATTTACAAATGCCGATTCGCCTGATTGCCACCGACATGGACGGCACACTGCTGACGGATGAGCCGCTGATTCTGCCGGAAACGGCGGATGTACTGCGCCGCGCGGCGGAAAAGGGCATCGTGCTGTCACTGGCATCGGGGCGTTTGCCGGACGACGCGAGCTTTTTTGCCGTGGACGCGAAGCTGCCAATGCACGTCATTGCGCTCAACGGCGCGGTGACGCTTGTGAAGCCGCTGGGCGACGTGCAGGAGACACACCACCTGCCGCAGCCGACTGTCCATCGCATCACGGCGCGGCTGGACGAAGCAAACGTGCAGTACGCGGTGTTCGGCGTGCACGAGGTGGTTGCGTCGGACGACATGCCGCTTTCCCGCGCGAAGGTGGTCATCGGCACATTCCTGAACCGCGCGGGCGGGCGCACCGCTTTCCGTAACCGGAAACAGGGCATCGACGCGGTGATTCAGGACTGCGTGAAGGTGGTCGTTTTCTCGCAGAATCTGCCGCTGCTGGATGATTTGCGTGCGTTCGTGCGCGATAGTTGCCCCGATGCGGATGTGACGAGCAGCTGGTGGGACAACATTGAGATTGTACCGCGCAGCGCCAGCAAGGGCAGCGCCCTTCAGACGCTCGCGAAGTCGCTGAATATCCCGATGGACGAAGTGATGGTGTTCGGCGACAGCGACAACGATTTGAGTATGCTCAAAGCGGCGGGCGTTTCCGTCGCGATGGGCAACGCAAACGAGCGTGTGAGGGCATCCGCACGATTTGAGACGCTAACAAACGATGCGCAAGGTGTGGCTGCCGCCATCCACGCCATCGTGTTTGGCGAGGACGTGCCGGGCGTCATCCGCAAGCGGTAACTATGCGCCCATCCCCTGCCGAAGCGCAAGCATCCGCCCGAACAGCCCGATTCCCTCCAGTTTCAGCTGGGCGGACAGGGCTGTTTTGCTGTCCTGATTCTCCAGATTGCCCCTGATCTGCGCCCACGCGTCCGACAGCGCCAGCAGCTCCTTGATCGGCGACGGCGGATTGCGCCCGAAGCGCTCCTGCGCCGTCTGCCGCCATAGCGTCATCTGACTGTCGAGCGCTGTTATCTGCTCCTGCGCTTCCGTCAGCGTCAGTTCGCCCGCATCCAGCAGGGACGCGGTGTCCCGCAGCGTCCGCGCGGCTTGCAGCAGCAGCGTGAACCCCGCCTCGGCAACATCCACCTGACCTGCCATGCCTTTGAGCCGGAGCTGCAATTCCGGGCATGTCCAGCGATAGAGGTACGTCTCGATACGCTGATTTTCGCCCAGCCGCTGCCGCACGGATGCGGCATCTGTCTCCGTGCCGTAGCAGGCAATGAAAACGCGCCACTTTTCGCCGTCCTCGACAACCGCGCCCGGTGCGCCGCGGTCGCTGAGCAGTTCCGCTTTCTCCCGCGCGGCATCCTCGTTGGAGAAAACGCCGGTCTGGATGGCGTACCACGTTTCCGCCGCGAGCGTGATTTCCCGCGAGACGACTGTCTGGTCATAGGCGGCGGCAATCGGCGTGGCGGTCGGCTGCGCAATCGTCTCCGCCGTCAAGTGCGACGCGGCGTTGCGAGAGAGAGTCAGCGCACCCGCCGCAAAAATCAGCAGCGTCAGTACAATCATGCGCCCCAGCCGCCTGCGCGCCATCTGCTGCCGGTAAAGCCGCTGTTCCACGCGTCCCATGTTCTTCGCCTCCACTTCCTTGGGTCTGGCAGACGATATGCCCGCGCGGGAGCGAAAATGACTTGCGCTTTTCGGCAAAATGTGCTACCATAGGAGCAAGAATCGAAGCAAGAATCCACAGGAGGACAGCACATGCGATACCACATCGACACCATTCCGGTTTGGGACGCGGCGAAGATTGACGGCGAGTGCCTGCTCTGCGCCCTGCAGCGCCGGGTGGAACTGCAGCAGATTGAATATTCGCTCGGCGCGTCGGTCATGGAGCCGGACGTGCGTATTCAGGTGAACAAAAAGGGCTTCTGCCAGCACCACCAGCGGATGCTGTTCAAGGGCGACAATCGGCTCGGCCACGCGCTGATGCTCGAATCGCACCTGACGGAGACGCGCGGCAAATTAAGCAAAGCGTTCAACGACATCCGCAAAGCCGCCAGCGGCAATTCGTCCTTTCTCGACCGTCTGTCCGGCAAAGCGCCGTCACCCGCCAAGGCGATGGAAGCCGCCGTGCAGGAGCTTGACGCGCTGTGCAGCACCTGCATCGTCTGCAACGCGATTGAGGACAACATGAACCGCTATCTGCACACATTTTTCCACCTCTACCAGAATGATTCGGAATTCCGCAAGCATTTTGCGCAGAGCAAGGGGGTCTGCCTCCCCCACGCGGTGCAGCTGCTCAAACTCGCGCCGCAGGAGCTGCCAAGCCGCGAATTATCCGCCTTTGCCGACCTCATCTGCAATCTGGAAACCGAAGCATTCGACCGCATTCAGGGCGACGTGAGCTGGTTCATCAAGAAATTCGACTACCGCTTTCAAGCCGAGCCGTGGAAGGACAGCCGCGACGCGGTGGAGCGCAGCGTCAACAAGCTGCGTGGCTGGTGCGTCGGGAAGGAGCCGAATCCGGAAGAGAAGTGATATTGAAGCACTTCCGATTTTGTTAAAACAAGAGAGGAGGATTTCTATGCCTGTTCCTAAATATGACGAGTTAATGAAGCCTTTGCTGATGGCAGTAAAAGACGGTCAGGTCTACAAAATCAAAGATGCCAATGCCGCATTAGCGCAGCAGTTAAATTTATCGGCAGAAGACCTCGCGGAAATGCTGCCCAGTGGCAGACAAACCGTGTATAAAAACAGGGTCGGATGGGCAAAGACCTATCTAAAAAAAGCCGGACTTCTTGACAGCCCGGCGCGCGCAACCATTGTCATTACAGAGGCTGGCAAGAAGGTTATCGCCGAGAACCCCGACAAAATCGACTCTAAATATCTGGAGAAGTTTCCATCATTTGCTCACTTTATTTCACTTTCCAATTCAGCAAATGATAGTGATTTGACACCAATGATTTCAAGGTCGCCTGATCTTACGCCAGATGACCAGCTCGAAAATGCATATAAGCAGATAAATACGACCCTTGCTTCCGATTTATTGAGTGAAATTCTAATGATTTCGCCATATAAATTTGAGAAGTTCGTGATTGACCTTCTGTCAAAAATGGGATACGGAACTGTTGCTTACGGGAGTCACGCAACTGCCGCTTCCGGCGATGACGGCATTGATGGCGTTATCATGGAAGACAAACTCGGCTTCTCCCTGATTTATATGCAGGCGAAAGAATGGGCACCGGACAGGGTTGTTGGTCAGCCGGAAATTCAGAACTTTGTAGGTGCGATTGCAGGAAAACATGGCGATGGACTTTTCGTAACAACAGCTACGTTCTCAAAAAAAGCGAAGGATTACGCCAATACACATCACATTATTCTGATAGACGGTGAAAAACTTGCTAATTTGATGATTGAGCACAATTTCTGCGTATCAACCCGAAAAACGTTTGAAATTAAAGAAATGGACACGGATGCCCTGAATGAATATCAAGGGGATTAACCCGCTGCAGAAAGTAAAAACTGATTAATATGCATCTTTGCATTAACAAAAAGCATCCCGCCTGATTTTCTCCAGACGGGATGCTTTTGTTACGGATTGATTTCCGGCGCGTTTTCCGGGTCGAAGCGCTCCAATTGAACCTTCGCTTCCTCAAAAATATCCAGCGAGAAGGAGTCCGGGTAGCCCTCCTGATACACGACACGGCGGATACCGGCGTTGATAATCATCTTTGCGCAGACGCTGCACGGCTGGTGCGTGCAGTAAAGCGTCGCGCCGTCGATGGAAACGCCAAGTTTCGCCGCCTGAATGATGGCGTTCTGCTCCGCGTGGATGGCGTAGCAGAGTTCGGCGCGCGTGCCAGACTGAATGCCGAGCCGGTCGCGCATACACTCGCCGCGCTCGCGGCAGGTTTTGAGGCCCGCCGGCGCGCCGTTGTAGCCCGTCGTCATGATGCGCTTGTCCTTCACAATGACGCAGCCGATGCTCCGCCCCGGACGGTAGCAGCTTGTCCATCCGGCGATGACGTGCGCCATTTCCATAAATCGGCTGTCCCACTTGTCCATACTTGCGTCCTCCTGCATGTTTGTTCCCCATTATATCGGCTTTCGCGGGTTCTGTCAAGTTTTTCAGCGGCGGCGCATAAGTTTGCGGGCAAAGGAGGCGTTTTTATGCCCCAGACCCTCAAAAAACAGGCGCTTACGCTGACCATTGCGAACGGTTTCACGCGTGGGCTTGGATTTTTCTTCCGCCTGATGACGGCGCGGCTGATGGGCGCGGAGGCCATCGGCGTGATGGAGCTTTCCGCATCCGCCGCGATGCTGGCGCTGACACCCGCAACCGCCGGACTGCCGACCGCCATGAGCCGCATGACCGCGCGCCCGAACGCCGATCAGCACGCCGTCCTGCGCGCGGGGCTTTCACTCAATCGGCGGATTGCGCTGGTGATGATGCCGCTGCTGTTCCTGCTTGCGCCGGGGATGGCGTGGCTGCTCAGCGACTTTCGGACGCTGCCCGCGATTCTCATCAGCATTCCCGCCGTGTTTTTGCTGGGCTGCTGCGCCGTGTACAGCGGGTGGTTCTACGGCCGCGGCGATATGCTCACGCCCGCGCAGTGCGAATGCAGCGAGCAAATTGTGCGATTCGTCGGAAGCCTTGTGCTGCTGCTGATTTTCACGCGGTCGCCGCTGTCCGTCCGTGCCGCGCTTCCGGGTTTTGCCGGGATTCTGGCGGGTATCTGCGTTTGGATGATGTTCCGCCGCCGTGCGCCGCTGCCGCCGGGTGTGCCATCCGCCGATTTGCGCCGTGAGCTGCTGGCGTTATCCGCCCCAACCGCCGTTTCGCGCCTCTGCCAGACGTGCCTGCGGATGCTGACGGCAGTGCTGCTGCCGCTGTGCCTGCGGCAATCCGGGCTGACCGCGTCCGCCGCGACTGCGCAGTTCGGGCTGCTGAGCGGGATGGCGATGCCGCTCATCATGGCGCCCGGCGTCATCACCAGCGCCATGTGCATGGTCGCCGCGCCCGCCGTGTCCCGGCAGGAAAGCAACCGCGTCCGCCTGAAACGCACCATGCGGCAGTTGCTGCTGATGGCGGGGCTGATTGGCTGCCTGTCCTCGTGCGTGCTGTTTCTCTTCGCGCAGCCGATTTCGATGCTGCTCTATGGCGAACCGGCGCTGACGGGTGTGCTGATGGCGCTCTCCCCGCTGTCGATGCTGTTTGCTATCCAGCAGGTGCAGTTCGGGCTGGTGACAGGCTTAGGCGTTCAGCGGCGCGCGATGTCGGGTACCATTGTTTCCTCCGTGCTGACGCTGGTGGTCATGAGCGCCCTCTGTCCGATGCCGAGCGTGCGGATTTTCGGCGCGGTGCTGGCGATGCTGGCAGGCAGCCTCGTGCGCGTGATTTGGAACGCCGCCGTGCTGCAATCAGCGAAGCGGGCGGCGTAATCCTTTCGGATAGTGGTTCTTCATCTGCCCGTCGGAGATTTTGCCCCAGCCGAGCGGAATGCCGTCGCAGCACGCAAGTGTCCAGCCTTTTCCATCCGCCGGGAGCGTCTCACCCGCCTGATAGCGGCGCGCATCCTCCCGCGTGAGTTCCACACGCGGCACATCCGGCGGAAAGATACTCATCGCCCACGCGTGGTCGGGCACAAACAGCTTCTTCTGCACCGTCCCCAATTGCAAGCCGCAGCGGACGACCTGAATACCGTCGCAGACCGGACGGTCGGGCAGAAAGCTCAGCGTCACTGATTCGTCGCGGCTGCGTCCGGGCTTGCCGCTGCCGCGACGAATCAGTGACGCTG
>ENA-OYDO01000960-OYDO01000960.1-human-gut-metagenome-genome-assembly--contig:-NODE-960-length-8463-cov-5.049239_pt1 | contig 8463 bp, 3 predicted proteins | sample MGYA00243553_ERZ652911 | MGnify/ENA primary metagenome ERZ652911 (study PRJEB26926, sample SAMN06164635) | human gut metagenome | biome: ENVO:00009003; feature: ENVO:2100002; material: ENVO:00002003... | reverse complement strand
CCTGATTTACTCCGTCGTCGGCGCGTCGCTGGTGCTGCTGGGCATTTTCGCGATTGCCCCGTACGCGCAGTCGCTGTCCTTCGCGCCCGGCGGCGCGCTGGACATGGCGAAAGTCGCGGGGCACGAGGGCTTTGTGCTGGCGATTGGCGGCGTGATGCTGCTGGGCTTCGGCGCGAAGGCGGGTCTGTATCCGCTGCACGGCTGGCTGCCGACGGCGCACCCGGCCGCGCCTTCCCCGGCGTCGGCGGTGCTGTCCGGCGTCATTACGAAAGCGGGCGTGCTGGGCCTTTTGCGCGTCATTTACTGCTTCCTCGGCGCACAGAATCTGCGCGGAACGTGGGTGCAGACGGCGCTGATGGCGCTCTCGCTCTTGACGGTTTTCATCGGTTCGCTGCTGGCGTACCGGGAGCATCACCTCAAAAAGCGGCTGGCATGGTCTACGGTCAGTCAGGTGAGCTACGTCGTGTTCGGGTTGAGCACGCTGCATCCGCTGGGGCTGATCGGCGCCATGCTGCACGTCGTGTGCCACTCGCTGGTCAAGGACGTGCTGTTCATGGGTGCGGGCGCAGTCATCCTGAAAACGGGCGAAACGCAGGTGGATGCCCTCCGCGGTATCGGCAAGCGGATGCCGGTCACGATGTGGTGCTTTGCTATCGGCAGCCTTGGGCTGATTGGCATTCCGCCGTGTCTGGGCTTTTTCAGCAAGTGGGAGCTGGCGCAGGGCAGCCTTGCCATGACGGGCGTGGCTTCATGGCTGAACTGGTTTGGGCCCGTTGTGCTGCTGCTCTCCGCCCTGTTGACGGCTGGCTACCTGATGCCGATTGTTCTGCGCGGCTTCTTCCCCGGAAAAGACGCACAAGTCGGCGAAAAGTGCGAAGCGTCCGCGTCGATGCTCATTCCCATGCTGGTGCTGACGGTGCTGTCAGTGGTGCTGGGCATGTTCCCGTCGCTGCTGACCGGCCTTCTTTCCCCCATTTTAACCGCACTGCTGTAAGGAGGAAGCGCATATGCTGTTATTCTTGACCATCGCGCTGCCCATGCTTGGCGGCGCGGCAATGGGACTGATGCGCTTTTCCAGCGCGAAATCCCGCGGAATCTACGTTGAAACCATCGTGCTGGCGACGAGCATCCTGACGTGGGTGCTGCTGCTCACCCGCACGGATACCACCTACGTCCTCTGCCACATGAACAGCGAGCTGGCGCTTGCGTTCCGTGTGGACGGCATGAGCTGCATTTTCGCAGGGCTGGTATCCATCCTCTGGCCGCTGGCGTCGCTGTACGGCTTTGAGTACATGCAGCACGAGGAGCGCCCGAACACGTTCTTCAGCTACTACACGATGAGCTACGCCGTCACGCTGGCCGTCGCGTTCTCGGCGAACCTGTTCTCGCTCTACGTCTTTTATGAGTGCCTGACGCTGATTACCCTGCCGCTTGTCATCCACAAGAAGGACACCATGTCCATCCGCGCGGGGCGCAAGTACCTCACCTTCTCCATCTCCGGCGCGGCGCTGGCGTTCATTGCGCTGGTGTTCATCATTTACTACGGCACGACAACGGACTTTGTCCTCGGCGGCGTGCTAAACGCGGAAAAAATCAGCGGGATGGAAGAACTGCTGAAATTCGTGTTCCTGCTGGCGTTCGTCGGTTTCGGCACGAAAGCGGCTGTTTTCCCGATGTACGCATGGCTGCCGGCGGCTTCTGTCGCCCCGACGCCCGTAACAGCGCTGCTGCACGCGGTGGCGGTCGTCAACGCGGGCGCGTACGCCGTCCTGCGCGTGATTTACTACTCCTTCGGCGCGTCGTTCCTCTACGGGACGTGGGCGCAGACGGTCGCTTTGCTGCTTAGCTGCTTCACGATTCTCTTCGGTTCGACAATGGCGGTTCGCGAGCAGCACTTCAAGCGCCGTCTGGCGTACTCGACCATCTCCAACCTATCCTACATGCTCATGGGCGCGGCGCTGATGACCCCCGACGGCATGACGGGCAGCTTGAGCCATCTGGTGATTCACGGCGTGATCAAGATTACGCTGTTCTACTGCGCGGGCGCGATTCTCATCAAGACCGGCAAGGAGTATGTGCAGGATCTGCGCGGATACAGCAGGATTATGCCTGCGACGTGCGGCATCTTCCTGCTGGGCAGCATTGCGCTGGTCGGCACGCCGCCGCTGGCAGGCTTCGTCAGCAAGTGGAATCTGCTGACCGCCGCGTCCGCCACGGAGCTGCCGATGGGAACAGTCGCGATTGTCTGCCTCATCATCTCCGCCATTCTGACGGCAATTTACCTCTTCACCGCCGCACTGCCGATGTACTTCCGCCCGCTCAACGCGGATCAGGCGCAATTGGCGGGGCAGAAGCTCGACCCCAGCTGGATGATGCTCTTGCCGATGGGGATTTTGTGCGCGCTGATGATTGGTCTGGGGCTGTGGTCGCAGCCGCTGGTGACATTCCTGCGGAATATTGCCGCCGGTGTGATTTTCTAAGGACAGGAGGAAAGAAAGATGACATCGTGGATTCTGATTTTGCTGACCTTCCTGCCCTTCCTCGCCGCCATCATCGCCTATATGCTTGGCCGCCGGGATGAACGCGCCATGAACGGCTTCGTGAGCATCACGGGCATTGTGATTTTCGCGCTGAGCGTAGTGCTGCTGTTCCTGCCGGAGGGCGAAGTCGCCCTGCCCGGCTTTTGCGGGCTGGGGCTGTACCTGCGTGCGGACGGCTTCCGCGGGCTGTACAGCTGCGTTGCCGCCTTCATGTGGATGATGACGGGGCTGTTTGCGCCGGAATACTTCCAGCATCACGGCAACAAAGCGCGATACAGCTTCTTCACGCTGATGACGCTCGGTGCGACGCTGGGCGTGTTCCTCTCGGACAACCTCGGCACGACGTTCCTGTTCTTCGAAATCATGTCGTTTGCCAGCTATGCGTGGGTCGCACAGGAGGAAACGCCGGGCGCGCTCCGGGCGGCGGCGACGTACCTTGCGGTGGCGGTCATCGGCGGTCTGACGACGTTGATGGGCTTGTTCCTCTTGCAGCATCAGCTGGGGACACTCGACTTTGCGTCCCTGCGCGCCGCCATGGGGCAGCAGGACGTGACCGTCGCGGTATGGCTGACGCTGGTCGGCTTTGGTGCGAAAGCCGGTCTGTTCCCGCTGCATATCTGGCTGCCGAAAGCGCACCCGGTTGCGCCTGCGCCCGCGTCGGCGCTTTTGTCGGGCATCCTGACCAAATCCGGCGTATTCGGGCTGATTGTGCTGTGTGCGAACCTGATGCAGGGCAATGCCGCGTTCGGCAACGCGCTGATGATTTTCGCCGCGATTACGATGTTCCTCGGCGCACTGCTGGCGCTGTTCTCCACCGACCTCAAGCGAACGCTCGCCTGCTCGTCGATGAGCCAAATCGGCTTTATCACGCTGGGGCTGTCGGTGATGGTGCTGCTGGGCGACGAAGGCACGCTGGCGGCGTATGGCAGCGTGATGCACATGCTGAACCACTCGCTCATCAAGCTGACGCTGTTCATCGCGGCGGGCGTGGTGTACATGAACCTGCACGCGCTGAATCTTGATGATATCCGCGGCTTCGGGCGCAAAAAGCCGCTGCTGCACATTGCGTTCCTGCTGGGGGCGCTGAGCATTGCGTGCATCCCGCCGCTGGGCAGCGGATACAACAGCAAGAGTCTGCTGCACGAAGGGCTGCTGGAGCTGATTGGCGAAATGCAGGCAGCTGGCAGCGCATGGATGGGCTACAAGGCGATTGAGGTACTCTTCCTCATCAGCGGCGGATTGACCGTCGCGTACATGGCGAAGCTGTACATCTGCATTTTCTGGCAGAAGCACCCGACCCGTCAGGCGGAATTCGACGGCATGACGCACTACATGAACGGCACAACCGCGTTTGCGCTGCTGGGCAGTGCGGCGGCGCTCCCATTCCTGGGCGCACTGCCGGGGCTGCTGCTCACGCCGTTCGGGGCAAAAAGCGCGTCGTTCTTCGGCGTACCCGCGCTGAAGGAAGCGATTGCGTACTTCTCGGCGGAGAACCTGCAGGGCGCGGCGATTTCCATCATCATCGGCGCGGCGGTGTATCTGCTGATTGTCCTGCCGCTGCTGACGCGCAAGGACGAAAGCGGCGTACGCCTGTACGTCAACCGTTGGAATGAGAAGCTCGACTTGGAGAACGCTGTCTACCGTCCGCTGCTGCTGACGCTGCTTCCGCAGGTGCTGACGCTGGTGTTCCGCTTCATTGCGGAGCTGCCGGAAAACCTCGTGATGGCAAGCCGCGCGACCATCTTCCGGATGCGCCAGACGCGCAAGCCCGTGCCAGTCGGCAACCGCTTCACCTACACGCTGGGGCGCGCGCTGAATGCACTGGCGCGGCTGCTTAACCACACGATTCTGCACCGCCACCCGATGCGCACGGACTTCGAGTATGTGCTGGACGCTTCCTTCCGTGAAGTTTCCAGCGGCATCCGCAGCATGAGCGTGAGCATTTCCTTCGGGCTGCTGCTGCTGTGCATTGGGCTGTATGTAACCTGTTTGTATCTGCTGCAATAATCGGCATAATGATTTGCGGAGGAATTTCCGGGCTGCGAACCCTTGTGCAGCCCGGTTTTTGCTGCCAAAACAATGGGTTTTCGCTGTTTTCGATACTTTTCGTCAGCGTTCTTTGGCGGATTTGGGCGTTTTTAGACAAATTGTCGTGGCAGCTGGCGGGAAGCATACTTGTCATTTTCCCATTTCTGTGGTATGATACACAATGGCAATGCAAACAATGATTTTGCATCGCAATGTTTGATTCCGGAACAGGGCATTCAACGGCATTCCACGAAAGCCCCTTTGCAAATAAAAAGGAGGATTCCCATGCCTACGACATCTTTTGACAAGGATTCCATCAAGGCATCCATTATCGGCAAGCTGCAGCGCTATAACGGCCGCACCATCGAGGAAGCATCGAATGGGCAGATTTATCGCGCACTTGCTTCCACCGTCCGCGACCAGATCATGCAGAAATGGATGATTTCCCGTGAAGAACGCAAGACGAACAACAACAAGCGTCTATTTTACCTCTCCGTGGAATTTCTGATGGGCCGCAGCCTATACACCAACATCCTGAACCTCGTCTCGCTCGATGCCTACAAGCAAGCGCTGGACGAACTGCACATCGACGTAGACAAGGTGCTTCAGGAAGAGCCTGAACCCGCGCTGGGCAACGGCGGTCTGGGCCGTCTGGCAGCGTGCTTCATGGACTCGCTGGCGTCCCTCGACCTGCCCGCGATGGGCTGCTCCATCCGCTATGAATACGGTCTGTTCCGCCAGAAGATTGTGGACGGTCAGCAGGTCGAGCTGCCGGACTACTGGCTGGGCAACGGCAACGTGTGGGAAATGCCCGTAATGGAGGATGCCTGCGAGGTGCACTTCAACGGTCACGTCGAAATGGGCAACGAGAACGGCCGCACGGTGTTCCGTCACGTCGGCTACAACACGGTCGAGGCTGTCCCCTACGACATGCCGCTGGTGGGCTATGACACCTCCACCGTCAACAGTCTGCGCCTGTGGAGCGCCCGCGCCCCGAAGCGCATCGACCTGAGCGACTTCAACCACGGCCACTATGTGCAGGCGTCGGAGGAAAAGGAACTGGCGGAAGCCATCTCCAACATCCTCTACCCCGAAGACAACCACTACGAAGGCAAGCTGCTCCGCTTGAAGCAGCAGTATTTCTTCACCTCCGCCACTCTCCAGTACATCCTCAAGGACTTCAAGAAGCTCAACGGCACGAACTGGAGCAAGCTGCCGGAGAAGGTCGTCATCCACATCAACGATACGCATCCGGGTCTGGCGATTCCGGAACTGATGCGCCTGCTGATGGACGAAGAAGGCTTGGGCTGGGACGAAGCGCAGCAGATTGTCAGCCGCACAATGGCGTACACCAACCACACCATCATGGCGGAAGCGCTCGAAAAGTGGCCGGAAGACATGGTGAAGAGCCTGCTGCCGCGCATCTATCAGATTCTGGTGGAAATGAACAAGCGTCTCTGCGCGCGCCTGTGGAACTTCTTCCCCGGCGAAGCGGAGCGCGTGGGTCGCATGGCGATTATTGCCTACGGTTACATCCACATGGCGAACTTGTGCGTTGCCATGACGTTCTCCACCAACGGCGTGAGCAAGCTGCACGGCGATATCCTCAAGCAGGAGACGTTCCACGACTTCTACCTCGTTATGCCGGAGAAGTTCAGCGCAATTACCAACGGCATCACGCATCGCCGCTGGCTGATGGCGTGCAACCCGGAACTGACCAAGCTTATCTGCGACACCATCGGCACAGACTGGGTGAAAGATCCGGAACTGCTGCATGACCTTGCGCCCTATGCTGACGACGCGGCGTTCCGCGAGCAGTTTGAGAAGATTAAGCACAACAACAAGGTTCGCCTGTCGAATTTCCTGAAAGAACATCAGGGCGCAATCGTTGACCCGAACTTCATCTTCGACGCACAGTCCAAGCGGCTGCACGAATACAAGCGTCAGATGCTCAACGCTTTGCACATCCTTGTGCTGTACAACCGCATCGTCAATGACCCGAACTTCACCATGCACCCGCGTGTGTTCATCTTCGGCTCGAAGGCAGCGCCGGGCTACAACCGCGCCAAGCAGATTATCCGCTTCATCAACGGTCTGTCCGCGCTGATTGCCAAGCATCCGCGCGCCAGCAAGATGCTGCAGGTCGTCTTCCTCGAAAACTACGACGTGTCCAGCGCGCAGATGCTGATTCCGGCAACCGAAATCTCCGAACAGATTTCCACCGCGTCCAAGGAAGCCAGCGGCACGGGCAACATGAAGTACATGATGAACGGTGCCATCACGATCGGCACGATGGACGGCGCAAACGTCGAGATTTCCGAGCAGGTCGGCATGGATAACATCTACATCTTCGGTATGCGTTCCGACACGGTGCTTGATATGTACCGTGAGCGCAACTACAACCCGATGACCATCTTTGAGACGAATCAGGAACTGCGTCTGGCGTTGACCCAGATGATCGACGGCACCGTGCTGCCGGACGCGCCGAGCGCCCTACAGGATTTGTATCACAGTCTGCTGATTGGCGACTGGGGCAACATGGCCGATCCGTTCTTCGTCCTGAAGGACTTCGGCTCGTACTCGATGGCGCAGCGCCGCATCGACGCGGATTATGCCGACCGCGACAAGTGGAACCGCATGGCAGTCATCAATACCGCAATGTCCGGTGTCTTCTCCTCCGACCGCACGATTCGCGAGTACAACGACACCATTTGGCATCTTGACCCGCTCAAGCGCAAGGGGTAAACTGCATATTTTTGAGAGCACTGCGGAAAAATATCCATCCGCAGTGCTCCCGGTTCAAAAGTCCGGAGCATTTCGGGCTTTTTTGCCGTGTTTCCGCAATTATTGATGATTGGATGGATGGATATCATGCTGCTGCACGATTCCCACAACGAATTTTATCGCACGCCGTTCGGCCCTGCTCCGGCTGGCAGCAATGTTCTGATTCGCCTGCACTGCGACGAAGCGACGAGCGTCGTCCTGCGCACTTGGATGACGGAAGAACTTTGCTACACCATGCTGCCGACCGCTGAGCATGTCTGGGAAGTTGCCATTCCCCTGCCAACCACGCCGGGGCTTTTCTGGTATTACTTCCTGATTTACCGCAAGGACGGCCGCACCATCCGCTATGGCAACCAGCCGGACAAACTTGGCGGCGTCGGTGTCGCGTATGACCACGGCGAGCCGGAATCCTTCCAGATTACGCTCTACGACCCGGCTTACAAGACGCCGGAAGCCTTCCACGGGGCGAATATCTACCAGATTTTCCCCGACCGTTTCCGCCATGCGCCAACAAAAGCCGTTGATGACCGCAAAGACCGCTATGTCCACAAAAACTGGGACGAAGAGCTGCTGGGCGTGGGCGACCTGCGCGGCGGCAAGTATCAGGAACTGGACTTCTACGGCGGCACGCTGACCGGCATTCAGGAGAAGCTGCCCTACCTGAAGGACATGGGCATCGGCATCATCTACCTGAACCCGATTTTCCGCGCACGGTCGAATCACCGCTACGACACGGGCGACTACACGCAGGTTGACCCGCTGTGCGGCACGAACACGGAATTCACCGAACTGTGCGAAGCGGCGAAGAAACTCGGCATCCGCGTGATGCTCGACGGCGTATTTTCCCACACGGGCGAAGACAGCGTGTACTTCAACCACTTCGGGCATTATCCGACGCTCGGCGCCTATCAGGGGCAATCCTCCCCCTACTACGACTGGTACACCTTCAACCACTATCCGGAAGACTACAAGGCATGGTGGGGCATTCTCTCCCTGCCGGAGCTGCGCAAGGACAATCCGGAATACCAGAAGTTCATGTTCCAGCCGCACGAGGGTGTTGTGCCGCGTTGGATCTGTCTCTTATACACATCTCCGAGCCCACGAGACTCCT
>ENA-OYDO01000912-OYDO01000912.1-human-gut-metagenome-genome-assembly--contig:-NODE-912-length-8772-cov-5.235976_pt1 | contig 8772 bp, 7 predicted proteins | sample MGYA00243553_ERZ652911 | MGnify/ENA primary metagenome ERZ652911 (study PRJEB26926, sample SAMN06164635) | human gut metagenome | biome: ENVO:00009003; feature: ENVO:2100002; material: ENVO:00002003... | reverse complement strand
CAGGGGCGCCGCCCCTGCACCCTGCAAGGGGCATTGCCCCTTGACCCTTTTTTTGTCCCCCGGCTTGGTCGCGTTACCCTACAATCTTTTTCCGCTGATTATTCGCAGGGCGTGCCGTCCATGCCGCCTTCATTCAGTCCCGTCAGGCGGACGCGAACAAATTCCCCCTGCCGTCCGGCATACCCCTCCGGCAGCGTCACCGCGATATACTCCGGCGTATAGCCCGTCCAATGGCCGTTCACCGGCTCTTCCAGCAGCACCTCCGCCACCTCGTTGACCCACTGCTCCCGGTACTGCCTTGCCATTTCGTCGCCCGCGGCAATCAGCAGGCGCGCACGGCGTTCCTTCTCGGCGTTTGAGAGCTGTCCCGGCATCACGGCGGCTTTTGTGCCCTCGCGCTGGGAGTAGGGGAAAACGTGAATCTTGGCATAGCGGGCTTCGCGGATGAAAGCGCGCGTTTCCTCGAACTCGGCTTCCGTTTCGCCGGGGAAGCCAGTCAATACATCCGTCGTGAACGCCGCCATCGGGTAGACGGTGCGCAGGTTTTCCATCGCCTGACGGTACATGCGCATGTTGTAGCGGCGCGACATCCGCTGCAAAACGGTGTCGCTGCCGGATTGCAAAGCGAGGTGGAACTGCGGGCAGACCTTGTCCATCGTGCGGAGGGCTTGCGCGAATTCTACCGTCGCGACGGTCGGCTCAAGGCTGCCAAGGCGGATGCGGCGCACGCCCGGCACGTCCTGCACGGCGCGAATCGCGTCCAGCAGCGTCTGGCGCAGCGTGAAGTCCCGCCCGTAGCTGGTAAGATGGATGCCTGTCAGCACCAGCTCGGTGAATCCGGCTTGCGCCAGACGTTTGGCTTCGGCACGGATTTCATCCACCGGGCGGGAGCGAATCGGCCCGCGCACGCTGGGGATGATGCAGTAGGTGCAGTGGTTGTTGCAGCCCTCCTGAATTTTGAGCGTCGCGCGGGTGTGTTCCTCCTGCGAGGTGATGGTCAGCGGCTCGAAAGGGGTCGTGGCGTTCAACTCGTTGACGGCGTTGATGGATGTGTTCTCCCGCAGCGCCTTTTCCAGCAGTTCGACGACTTCGCCGCGGTGCTGTGTGCCGATGACGAGGCGCGCGCCGGTTTCAAGCAGATCCTCCGGCTTGCGCTGCGCCAGACAGCCCGCCAGAATCAGCGCGCTGTCCGGATGTTCGCGGCGCAGGCGGCGCGCCAATTGCAGGGATTTCTTGTCGCCCGTGCCGGTCACGGTGCAGGTGTTGATGACGTAAACATCCGCGTCCGCGTCGAACGGGACGATTTCATAGCCGGCGGCGCGGAATTTCTCCAGCATCGCCTGCGTGTCGTATTGGTTGACCTTGCACCCAAGGGTGTGGAAGGCAGCAGTTTTCATGGTTTCACTCCAATTCACCGTATAGGCAGAACAAGGCGCTTAAGGCGCAAAGTCCTGCGGTTTCGGTGCGTAAAATGCGCGGACCGAGCGTCACGCTTTGGCAGCCGCAGTCTTTCATCCGGGCGATTTCGTCCGCGCTCATGCCGCCTTCAGGGCCGATGACAATCGCGAGGTCGCGAATATCCGGATGCTCCCGGTGGAAGGCGGTCAGGCTGTACCCGCGCGCGTCCTCCCACGGGACGATGGCGGCTTCGTGCGTTTTCAGCGCCGCCAGCAGGGCAGGGAAGGCAATCGGCGCATCCACCGCCATCATCTGGCAGCGCCCGGACTGCTTGCAGGCCTCGCGGGCGATTTTCTGCCAGCGCTCCTGCTTCTTCGCGCCGTCCTTGGCGCTGAGCTGCACGACGCAGCGGCTCATGGCGACCGGGACGACCCGTGCCGCGCCCAGCTCCACCGCCTTTTGCACAATCAGCTCCATCTTCTCCGCTTTTGGCAAGCCCTGATAAAGCGTGATGCGCAATGTCGCCTCGGTGGAGGGCAGTTCGCTTATCAAGCGCGCCGTCACGCCCTCCGCTGTCATTTCCGCGATTTCGGCGGAAAAGCGACGGCCGTCCAGGAACAGCTCTGCCGCGTCGCCCGGCTGCATCCGCAGCACGCGGGACGCATGACGCGCGTCCTCCTCCGACAGCGTGACAAGGCTGCCGATTTCACCCAGCCCGTCAGCATAAAAGCGGTGCATTACTTCTTCCTCCGGGACAGCATGGCGACCCACTCGCCCTTGCGCTTCGTTTCCAGAATCGTGTAATCGGCAGCGGTCAGCGCGTTCACCACGTCCTGTTCGCGTTCCTTGATGATGCCGGAGCAGATGAACAGCCCGCCGGGGACGATGTGATCCACCAGCGGCTGCGCAAACATGCAGATGACGTCGGCGATGATGTTCGCCACGCACAGGTCGCACACGCCGTCGCTGCTTGCCAGCAGATTGCCCTCCACCGCGCGGACGCGGTCGGACAGGTGATTGTGCTCGATGTTCTCCTTCGCCACGCGCACCGCCACGGGGTCAATGTCGATGGCAAGCACGTCCTTTGCGCCGAGCATCGCCGCGCCGATGGCGAGAATGCCGCTGCCCGTGCCGACGTCGATGACCGATTCGCCGCCGTGCATCGCGTCCTCCAGCAGCTCCAGGCACATCGAGGTCGTCTCGTGCGTGCCGGAGCCGAACGCCATGCCGGGGTCAATCTCGATGATGCGGTCGCCGGGCTGCGGGTCGTAATGTTCCCACGTCGGCTTCACCACCAGCGAACGCCCCGCCTTGAATGGCTTGTAGAACTTCTTCCACACCTCCGCCCAGTCCTCGTCGTGGACATTCAGCGTCGAAATTTCCAGCGTGCCGAGGTCAAGCCCCAAATCCATGTGATGCAGTTCGTCGCAGCGGCTGCGCAGCGCCTGCATCCGGTCTGCGAAGGAGCTGTCCGGCGTGAACCACGCGTGCACCAGCACATCCTCCGGCATGGAGGCAATCAGATTCGGGTCGATAATTTCCCAGTAGCCATTGGGCTTGTCGGGGTCGGGAATATCCGCGCGATCCTCTACCATCGTGCCGGTCGCGCCCTCCGCCATCAGCGCCTCGGACACAATATCCGCGCCTGCCGTGGTGGTATGAATCGTCAATTCAATCCAGTCCATGTGTGTACCTTCCTTATAAAGAAAATTCCATCTTGATTATATAGCAAAACCCTGCCGAAATCAACCCGGCAGGGCAAAGGAGATGAAAAACTGTGGCGGAAAGTGCTGGAAAGGGGGAAAATTCCATGATTCCCCCTGCAACAACAAAAGTCAACTATGGGAGTGCGCACCCGAAGGGGTGGAGGGGGCGATCGGAAAGCCCCCTCCTCGCCTCCGCAGAGGCGAAATCCCTGCGCATGAAGCAGAATCTTCTATGCAGAAAGCACGAATCAATCAGTCGTAGAACGACTCTATCCCATCCAGCAGATGCCCCTCGCGCACATCGCGGGTGGTGGTGTACATCCGCCGCGTCAGCACCGTGCCGCCGCGGTAGTACAGGCAGATGAACGGGCAATCCTTCGCAAACTGCTCCTGAATGTCGTACAGCACGGATTGGTAATCCGCCTGCGTGACCTGCGTGCGCAGCTTCTTGAACAGCGCATCCATCGTCTTTGAGCGGTAGGCGACGTAGTTGCAGGTGTTGCCGCTCATCAGCAGAAAGCCGGGGTCGGGGCAGACGTCCATCGCGAAGGAAACCAGCGCAATGTGGAAATTGCCCGCTTTCAGGCGCTCCTGCATCGTGCTGTACGACACCGTCTCCACCGTCGCCTTGATGCCGATTTGCCCCAGCATGTCGGCAATCATGTTCGCCGCCTGCACGCGCACGCTGTTGTCCGGCTCTTCGTAGGTGATGATGTTGTAGGTGAGGTCAGCGGCTTCGTTGTTTTTGTTGGGCTTGTCCACATAGCCGCTGCCATCGGTGTCGTACCAGCCGTCCTCCTCCAGCAGCTGCCGCGCCTTGTTCAAATCAACCTGGAAGTAGGAGGACAAGTTCGAGTTGTACATCCACGTTCCTTGAATCATGGGCGTGTTCGTCCGGTCAACCATGCTCATGTAGACGGACTGGACGATGGAATCAATGTTGATGCAGGAGCGAATCGCCGTGCGCATGTTGTTCGTCATCGAGCCGAGATAGTTGTTCAGCAGCAGGCACTCCAGCTGATTCGTGCGGTAGGTGATGGCAAGCGTGTTGGTGGAAGATTTGTACTGCGCAATGGACAATGAGCGGGAAAATATGGCATCGACGTTGGAATACTGGTACGCATTTACCACGTCGGCGTCCTTGCCGTACAGGTCGAAGTAGAGATTCTTGAACTGCGGCGGCTTGCCGCTGTAATACGGGTTCAGCGAGAGTGTCATGCTGCCCTTCGTGCCGTTGGAATAGGGCGTGAAGGCCGTAATCATGTACGCGCCTGTGCCGGGGGGATTTGCGCTTTCCAGTGCGCTCGCGGGCAGCACCGGGAATGTCATGGCGTACAGCACGCCGTAATACTGCCGATCAGCGCGCACCTCCACCGTGTAGTTGTCCCGTGCCTTGATTTCCTTGACGAAGTAGCGCAGATTGGCGTAGTATCCCTTGTTCGTCAGGTTTGTGTCCTTGGCGCAGGAAATGATGTAGTTCGCCGTCGCGACGACGTCGTTCGCCGTCATTTCCGTCCCGTCGGAGAACAGCACGCCCTGCCGCAGCGTGAACGTCCATGTGCGGCCATTGCCGGTCTGCGTCCAGCTTTCCGCCAGACCGGCCTGCGGCTGATAGTTGTCATTAATGGTGATGAGCGAATCGTACATCAGGTCAAAGATGGAAAGCATGTCCCGCTCGACCGGGAAGAGGGGATTCAGGCTTGTCGTCTTGCTGCTCTGGATGCCGATGACCAGCGCGTCACTGGTTGGCGACGCCTGCGCGGACAGCACAGGCAGACATAGAATCGCCATCAGCAGCGCCAGCAGCTTCCGCGCTTTCGTTGGGGTAGAGAAGGGCTTCGTAAATGCCATAGGATGTCGTCACTCTCCCTGCGTATTGTTTGGTCGGGCCGTCCGGCAGCTTGTCTACGGGGATGGTCACGCCGTCTGACGAAATGCCCTTGTCACTCAGCCAGCGGGTAACAGTCGTCTGCCCCGCGTGATAGGCGGAGGAGACAAGCACCGCGTCGCCCCGGAACAGCTTGGACAGGTAATTCAAGTACCAGCAGCCGTAGCGGATGTTCGTTTCCGCGTCGTAGAGGTGGTCGAAGGAATAATTGCTGTCGCCAATTTTCCCGGCAATCCATTCTGCCGTGTCTGGCATCAGCTGCATCAGCCCGCGCGCGCCCACGCTCGATTCCGCATCCGTGCGGAAGGAGCTTTCATTGCGGATGATGGCGGCGACGAACGCGGGGCGGAGGTTGTATTCCGCCGCATAGCGCTCAATCAGCGGCTGGTAGGTGATGGAATTTCCGCTTTCGCCCTCGACGACGTGATAGTAGCTCAGCGTGTTCTGCCGCGCGGTTTCCCACTCTTCGGCGCGCGTCGTCAGGTACGCCTGCATCAGGTAGTGCGCCGCCAGCAGCCCCAGCAGCACGATGCACAGCCCGACGATTGTCCACGTCAGCCAAAGGGGCAGGCGGTTCGGGTCGGCAGCTTCCGTCGAGGCGGTTTCCGTCGAGGCGGATTCCACCCGATGCGGCACGGCGGATTGCGTCGGACGCGGGGCAGTGCGGCGCTGCGAATACGCCGGATTCATGCCCGCATACGGCGCCTGCGCCTGACGAACGGGCGGCATTTGCGCGGGACGCTGATTCGGCATCTGCGTGTAATACCCTGTCTGCTGCTGATACCACGCGGGCGCGGCAGAGCGTGGCTGCATGGCTTGCTGCACAGGCGAGGGCGGTGGATTCTGTGAATTTGATTGCGGCGGATAGCCCCGCGTCGGCTGCACCGGATGCTGCGTCACCGGCTGCGCTTCCTGCGCGGATGGGGCTGCCTGCGCCTGATAGCGGTCACTTCGTCTGGGACGCGGTGTGTTTTCCATGCGAACCCTCCTTCGCAAGTTCGGCGGCGTAAAGCGGGGGAATCAGCGCGGCGGTTTCTTCAATCGTGCCGTCTGTCGGGATGACGACGTTCGCCCGGCGCGCCTTTTCTGCCGTGTCCATTTGGCTGCGCAGGCGGTTTTCCGCTTCCTCGCGGGTGAAGCCGTCGCGTGCCATCAGGCGGGCAAGCTGCGTCTCGCGGGGGAGCGACGCGCACCAGACCGTGTTGCACAGCCCGTCCAGCCCAGCTTCGTAGAGCAGCGGCATGTCCAGCACGCAGATTTTCGCGCCGCCCTCCTTCGCGCGGAGGATTTCCCGTTCAATCATCTCCCGCAGGAGCGGCTGCATCAAGTCATCCAGCGCATGACGGCGCTCGTCGCTGGCGAAGATGAGGCTGCCCAGCGCGCGGCGGTCAAGCGTGCCGTCCGCGTGGAAAACCTCGCTGCCGAATTCTGCGCGAATCGCGGGCAGCGCCAGCCCGCCCGGCTGCGTCAGCGCGCGGGAGAGCTGATCGCCGTCGATGATGGTGGCGCCGAGCGATTTCAGCGTGAGCGAAATGGTGGATTTTCCGCAGGCAATACCGCCTGTCAGACCGATGATGCGCATGAAGATTCCTCCTTCCGGCGCGCAAAGCGGATTTGCAATAGAACGATTCAGCGCGGCAAAAGACTGCAAATTTCGGCAAAATCATCTGATAGAAGAAGCAAAACACCCCGGCAGGGCGTTTTTTTCGCGTCCTGCCGGGAGGTTTGGGGGAAAATCAAATCTTCGTTTCCAGCAGCTTCTTTTTGAGGTCGTTTTCCATCTGATAGAGCGTCTTTTCGGCTTCGACGCGCTTGGTGTGGCCTTCCTGCTGGATGGTCATTACCTCGCTGATGGTGTCGATGAGGCTCTGGTTCGTCTGCACGAGCGTCTCGATGTCGATGATGCCGCGCTCGGATTCCTTCGCCGTCTCGATGGTGCTCATTTTGAGCGTCTCGGCGTTCTTCTTTAGCAGCTCGTTGGTCATGTTCGTGACCGCGCGCTGCGCCTGCATCGCCTGCTGCGTGTGGTGCAGCCCAAGCGCCAGCACCATCTGGTTCTTCCACAGCGGCAGCGTGTTGGAAATGGTGGACTGAATGCGTTCCACCAGCAAGCTGTCATTGTTCTGCAAAAGGCGAATCTGCGGCGCCATCTGCATGGATACCTGACGGGTCAGCTTCAGGTCGTGCAGCTTTTTCTCGAAGCGGTCGCACTGCGCGGCAAGGTCGTTCGCCTTCTGCGCGTCCATCGCGTCGCCGGATTCTGCCGCCTTCGCCATCAGCTCCTCCAGTTCGCCCTCGCGCACGCGCTGCAATTTCTCCTCGCCCGCGATGATGTAGAGCGTCAGCTGGCGGAAATACGCCGTGTTCTGGTCGTACAGGCGGTCGAACATGGCAACGTCCTTGAGCAGCTGCGCCTGATACCCTTCCAGCGAGGTCGCGATATTTTCGACGTTCACATTCGCCTTGTTATAGCGTGCCTTCATGCGCTCAATGCGGTTGTCGGCACTGTGGAAGATTTTGAAGATGCCCTTGGGTTCTTCCGCGTCCGCCTCAAAGCCCTTCAGTTCAACGACGAGGTTTTCCAGCATCTTGCCGACTTCGCCTGTGTCCGACGTGCGGACGGCTTGCAGCGCGCTCTCGGAGAAATCGCTGATGTGTTTTTGCGCATCCGCGCCGAAGAGCAGCACATGGTCAGGGTTGGTGATGTCCAGCTTGGTCAGAAAGTCCTCAATCGCGGTGCGCTCGGCGGGGGTCAGCTGGCTCTGGTCGAGGCGGGGCGCGGTCGCTTGGGCGCTGGCCTGCGGCTGCGCGGCGGCAGCGGTCGGCACGGCAAGCGGTTCAGCTGTGGTCGATGCGGGGGCAGCGGGCTGCTGCTGAATGCTCTGCGCGGGGGCTGCGGACGGCGCGACGGGATCGGGAACATCCGGCGTGAGGGAAAGCATCGGGAACTGATCAGCCATGGGAAAATCCTCCTCGTGTATATTGATAATTGTTAATTCTGATAGAACTTCTTCTGCTGCCGGTCGGCTTCGGGAATATCCTCCTCCGGCATTTTCAGCACGGGTGCGCCCTGATTCATTTGCCGCGCCGCTGCCGTGCCAGATGTGTGCAAATCCGCCTGCTGCGTCGAATAGGGGACAGACGCGTTCTGCTGCTGCCGGTTCGCCTCTTTCAGCGATTCGGACAGCACACTCTCCATGTAGCCGTCGCGCTTGAGCATCTGTTCCAGCACGTCCATGTCCGCGCTCATGTCCAGCATGTCGTCCTTGTGCATGGCGTCAAGCTGCTTCTGCGCGGCTTGCAGAATCATGTCCAGCGCGTGGATGAGGTTCTCGCGCGTCGTGGTCATCTCGCTGTACGACACGCCGCGGGTTTTCATCGTGCGGTAGGACTGCAGGAGCTTGAGCGTCGTGGGCAGATAGTAGCTCATGAACTTGCGCATCCGGCTGGCTTCATTGGGGTCATCGACGACTGTTTGCAGCATCTTGCGCACCAATTCATCGAGGTCTTTCAGCCGCCGGGTCATCACGAACTCGTCAATTTGCTCGCGCTCGGCGGCAATCTGGCTGAGCAAGTCCAGCCCGCCGGCGACAACTTCCTTCGCGCGCTGATCCTCCGGCGTACCCACCTGAATCACCGGCTCTTCCTTCACGCGCTCGCCATTCTCGGTGTGCAGGCCGTCCAGCGGCGTCGCCATCGTCTCAATCAGCTTCTTCAGCCCGGAGGCAATGGCAAATCCGCCGACGAACCGCCAGAAGCCGGGAATCGGCAGAGAAATAA
>ENA-OYDO01000905-OYDO01000905.1-human-gut-metagenome-genome-assembly--contig:-NODE-905-length-8814-cov-5.218975_pt1 | contig 8814 bp, 5 predicted proteins | sample MGYA00243553_ERZ652911 | MGnify/ENA primary metagenome ERZ652911 (study PRJEB26926, sample SAMN06164635) | human gut metagenome | biome: ENVO:00009003; feature: ENVO:2100002; material: ENVO:00002003... | reverse complement strand
ACGAGATGCTCAGGAGTCTCGTGGGCTCGGAGATGTGTATAAGAGACAGTCCGTAAATGGAGTTAATGGAAGACCCCTCTTGGTTACGAATATCACCGCTTGTGCTGCTTGTGCCCCGCATGTCGGTGATGGTGTTTTTCACGTCGCTCAGCGTAAGGGCGGCATCCAGCGAAAAGTCCCTCGTCAGCTTCTTGCTGTAGCCTACGCTTAGCTCCCATCCCTGGTTTCTTACCTTGCCGGCATTCTGGAAGGGAGCACCCATACCAATGTGGTTGGGGATGTCCAGCTTCATCAGGATACCATCCGTTATCTTCCTATACCAGTCGGCAGTGATGTTGATACAGCCGAACAGTGAAAGATCTATGCCTAAGTCAGTCATGGTAGAAGTCTCCCATGTAAGGTCCCTATTGGAGAGCGAGGTAACAGCAGAGGTCGTGTAAAGATTACCTCCCATAGATATAGAGCCCGTAGAGAGTTGCTGAGTAGTGGGATAATAGGAACTTCCGATATTCTGGTTGCCCAGTTTGCCCCAAGAGGCACGTAATTTCAGATTATCCACTCTATCGCGTATAGATTCCATAAAGGGTTCCTCGCTGATGCGCCATGCTGCAGAGAATGAAGGGAACACGCCATATCGGTTACCCTCTGCAAATCTGGAAGAACCGTCGGTACGGATATTGGCCTCCACAAGGTAGCGTTCCTTGTAGTTGTAATTCAAGCGGCCAAAGAAGGAGTTGATGGCCCATTGGTACTCCCCTCCTCCATTGTTCATGTTCTCAATGTTACCGGCATCAATTTGGTCATATTGAGGGAAGTTGAATACTTGACGATAGGCAGAAAGAGTCTTTTCTGTATAGGTCTGACACTCCATACCTGCCATTACTTTGAAGTAGTGGTCATCCAGCTGTTTCTCATAGTTGGTCAGTGCCTGTGTGTTCCAGTAGAAGTAACGATAGGCCGATTCTGTAAGCGAGTTGTAGGTTTCGCCGCTCTTGAAGCTGGTAGTACCTTCCGGGTCACCATACGTGGTGACAGAATTCTTATAGTTATGGTTATTCTTGGTGATATAACGTGGAGTGGCTTGAACTGACACATTCCATCCATCGAGAATCTTATAGGTCAGAGCCATCGCCATGGTAGCACGGATAACATTGTTTTTCACAATACCGCCTTCACGCAACAACAGCACGGGGTTATTGCCCATCAGACCATTTGCCCCATTATAAAGACCAGTAGTAAATTGATTGACAATGTTCGGGGTTCGGGTGTTCATATAATTGAAGGCATGTCCTTCGTAGGGAGAACTATTTTTATTGGCATTGCTTACTTGTATGTCAAACTTCATGTCCAGACGGTCGCTAAGCTTGATGTCCATATTGTTGCGTACAGAGATTTTACGGTAAGAGGAATTGACCACTATACCCGTCTGGTCCAGATACCCTATAGAAGTAAGTGTCTTGATACGTTCTGATGAAGAAGTCAGAGTAAGCGTATGCCCATGGTTGAATCCGTTTTCTGTAAGAATCAAGTCCTGCCAGTCTGTATTAGGATAGATGTCCGGGTCAGTAGCCATGCCAGCCACATATTCCCTTATATATTCATCACTATAGGGCAGGTCGGATCCGTCGTTACCTGCTGCCACATTTTCCAATTGCATATATTCCAATGCATCCACTTTTTGAGGAAGCATCGTTGCGCCTTGGAATCCAAAATATCCTTTATAGGATATGCTGAACTTGTCTTGACTGCCACCCCGTTTGGTAGTCACCAGAATGACACCATTGGCAGCACGTGAGCCATAGATGGATGCAGATGCAGCATCTTTCAAGACGGACACTGACTCGATGATGTTAGGATCCACTTCATCTATGGTTCCTTCTACGCCATCGACCAACACCAACGGGGCGGCACTATCACCACCGAAGGTTCCGATACCACGTATACGTATATGACCGCCATTGCCGCCTGGCTCACCGCTCTGTGTAGTGACAGTTACACCTGCAGCCATGCCTTGCAGAGCCGAAGATACGTTTGATACTCGACGGCTTGCAAGCTTCTCGCTGTTAAGCGAAGAAACCGAGCCTGACAGATTAACCTTCTTGTTAGTGCTATAACCTACCACTACCACGTCGTTAAGCAATTGTGAGTCTTCATCCAGTACCACATGAATGAAGTTCTCCCCTGCAGTCTTCAGCTTGAGGGTACGGAAGCCGATGTAGGATGCGATGAGTTCCGCGTCTTCGATGGTTTCAAAATTGAAGTTGCCGTCCACATCGGTAATGGTTTTCTCGGGAGAATGGGTCACTTGAATTGTAGCACCGGGAAGTGGATTATTGAACCGGTCCACCACTTTACCTTTGACGGGTTTCAGTGAAGCTGCGACTACATTCAACGAAACAAGCAGCCCACATACACACACAAAGGATTTAATCATTCTTGTTTTCATTAGTTTCTATGATGATTTTAATTTCGGCTGCAAAAGAATGGATGCTGTATTACAGACTTGTGTCACTTCTGTGATTTTGATATGACACCGGATGAGAGCCCGACATATGTAACTTGAACGTAACCCCATAGAAACGACGAAGTAATTTCACTCACCTATTTTTGCTCTCAATTCAAACAACAAATAATTGAAAGAGAAAAGCAATGAACAAAAAGAACATTTTTTACGCCGCATTGCTGCTTATGGCAATAGGGGCAGAAGCTAAAGAGATTAAAGGCAAAGTCATGGCCGACGGCAAGGGGCTGGCCAAAGTTGTAGTAACCGATGGCACCGCATTCGCTCTTACCAGTGAAGACGGAAGCTATATGATTGATGCTGATGAGAAGGCCCACTTTATCTATGTAGTGACACCTTCAGGCTATATGGCTCCTTGCAACGGGGGTACTCCCGTCTTCTATAAGACTCTGAACGAGAACAGCCACGATTTCCAGCTCCATCGCTGGGGAACAGTAGGAGGCAAATACGCCATGATGGCAGCAGCCGATACACAACCGCGCGGAGAGAACGCATTCCATCGGCTTGAAACGGAAGCTTTCCCCGACCTCAAGCAAGTGGGCTTTGAATATATGAGCCAGAATATTCCTGCTTTCGCCATCTTCTTGGGCGACATCTTATGGGATAACCTGGAAATGTTTCCCCACATCAAGCAAGAGATAGCAAAGATCCAAATTCCCATCTATCCGGTTATCGGCAACCACGACCACGACAAGGAGGTGAGCGACGATGATGCCAGTGCACATCTTTATCGGCATTTCTTTGGACCCACTTACTATGCGTTCAATGCTGGAAAAGACTATTATATCGTTTTGGACAATATCCTTTATAAAGGAAACAAGAAGTATGAAGTGGGGCTCAATGATCAGCAGCTCAATTGGGTGAAGAGCTATCTGCAGTACGTCCCCAAAGGGGCTCATCTGTTTGTTTGCATGCATGCTCCGGCATACTTCTATAACGAGAACTACAAGTTGGGACGCGTAGCCGAGTTACTCGACCTTTTCGAGGGTTATAAGGTAGATATTCTCAGTGGTCACACTCATGTACAATGCAACACACAAATCAGAAACAACATTCGTGAGTACAATATCGCCTCCATCGGAGGCGCGTGGTGGTTATGGGACGGCATCTATAGCAAAGACGGTACCCCTATTGGCTACCAAGTATTCGAATCCGGCAAGAACGGAATTGCAAATTATTTCAAGTCATTAGGACATGACCGTGACTATCAGTTCCGTTACTATCCCGTGGGTACAGTACCCGGCCATGAAGACGAACTCTGCGTCAAGGTATGGAATTGGGATAACCGCTGGAAAGTGGAATACTACGAAGACGGGAAGTTGAAAGGCGAAATGAAGCAGTATAAAGGCATGGATCCTGATTATGATTTCTTCCTGCAGCGCAAAGCTGTCACAGAGGGAAAGGATATGAAGGAACGTGGTCGCCAAGCTAACAAGAATGCTTATTTCTTTTTCTCTACAAAACCGAGCGATAAAGCAAAGAAAATAAAAATCGTGGTGACTGACGCCAACGGGAAAAGCTACGAGCAGTCTTTGGAACATTAAGTAAACAGACAGATAGTAATCGGTACCTGATTATGAGCCATTCCCTGCTCCTCGTTATTCAGCTATCGGTTATTATTCGTACCTTTACCCGAAAAAGGAATGCCACATGATACCCAAGCCCCTCATTACCTACATCGAGACAGCAATCATCCCCCGTTACAAGGAGTTTGACAAAGCACACAACCTCTCACACGTCCGCACCGTCATCGAAGAAAGCCTTGCCCTCGCCCGGCAATATCCCGAAGCGGACGAACGCCTGGCATACGTCATTGCCGCCTACCATGACACGGGACTGTGCCGCGACCGCGCCACCCACCACCTTGTCTCCGGCGAGATACTGATGGCGGACTCCACCCTGCGGCAATGGTTCTCCGACACGGAAATCCTCCTCATGAAAGAAGCCGTAGAAGACCACCGCGCCTCTACAGACCACGAACCTCGTAGCATCTACGGCAAGATTGTTGCCGAAGCGGACCGTATCATCGACCCGGACATCACCCTGCGCCGCACCGTGCAGTACGGATTGAAACAGAATCCTGCCGCCGACAAGGAGTGGCACTACCAGCGGTTCCATCAGCATCTCATGGCAAAATATGCACCCGGCGGTTATCTGAAGCTCTGGTTTCCCGAGGGCAAGAATGCGGAACAGCTGAAGAAGCTCCAAGCCATTATCGCAGACGAAGGACAGCTGCGGCAAGTTTTCAACCGAATATTCGAGGAGGAAAAGTAATAGCGGTATCAATGAAGCATATGCCCCATTTCATTTCCGACTATGGAAACGGTTTGTTTCCTATAATGGAACAGAGTGTTCTCTATAAGGAAACAAAGTGTTTCCTATAACGGAACAAATCGTTTTATCCCGTCGAAACAAGTCGTTTCATACAAGAGAAACAATCTGTTCCGACGGGGTGTAACAAAGTGTTCAGTACTGTGAACTAATACAATAGCTCTATTTAGAAGGTCTTACAAGATAAGTATCCGCCTCCATAAGTATAAAGGCTTATGGGCGTGCCAACATGAGGAAATCATAAAACTCACAGATGGACTGGCCTTCGGTTTCTGATTCGAAGACAAAGAAGAGCGGCTGCTTTCCCTTATGCAGCTTTGCCGGAATAGAGAGCGGAGCATAGAACTCTCTGCAAGTGCTGCCAGCCTTCACATCCACAAGTCCTATCTCTACACCGCCTTTTGTTGTCCAAGGGCTACCCAGCATGATGCGGATGCGTCCGTCGGTATCTTCAGCCTTCAACCTTAACTGCATCTGCAAAGACTTATCTCGCGGAACGGCATTCATATTCAAGTATTTATATCCTACAATCGACCCACTTGTATTATTCACCACCGGAGCGAACGGGATTTTGTGGTTGTTATCGCCGGCATAGGGATTATTATCCCGGTACACAGGCCGGATGTAAGACCCCGTGTAGACATAATGGGGATAGACCTCTTTGATACCTCCGGGATTGGTGTGCCAACAAGCCAACCCGGCCGAGATGCGCTGCATAGGATTGAGCCCTTCAAGAAGGAAACCCTCAGAGTTGAATTCCCCGCGCGAAATCACGACTTTCCCACCTTTTCCTTTTTCCACCTTTACATCAATGGCCGACACCATAGCTTGGCGTGCATAGCAATCGGTACCTATCTGGCGATGATAGAACACGTACCATTGCTCACCTATCTTGCAGATACTGCCATGCGTATTTCCACCGGGCATGGCCGAAGCTATCACATTGCCTTTTTCATCATACTCGCGCGCACGGGCATCGATGATTGTTCCGCCATAGGTCCAGGGACCCAGAGGATGCTCGCTATAAGCGTATGCCAGCGTATAGTTGCTGGCGTTCGGCAAGCCATCTTCACCCTCAGCGGTAGTACGGCTATAGATAAACACATACTTATCCTCAATCTTGCGGATGGAGGATGCCTCAAAGAAGCGGAATATACCTTCCTGCCGATAGCCTGAAATCATGTTCTCCACCACTTCGGTACCCGGCTTTACCGTGCACATGGTAGCAGGGTCCAACTCCGCGCCATGCGAAATGCCAAATCCCCAATAACCATACACACGTCCATCATCATCGACAAACACTGCGGGGTCGAATCCCAAACAACCGAAAGTCTCGCGAGGACGTTCCTTGTTCCAATTGCATACTGTAAACGGACCATCGGGACGGTCGCTTTTGGCAATCATGGAATTGCGTCCACTACCTTGATTATTCGGAAAGAGGTAATAAGTTTTCTTACCATCGGTATCGGTAGTTACTGTCACGTCAGGGGCAAAAAGCACGTCGTCGGTTCCATCAGCATTCAGTTTATACAGCTCGGGCGACTCATTGACTTTAAATATCACGCCGTCATATCTCCAACGGGTCAGGTCCTCTATGGGTGCCGACCACACCACTTGGTCACGTCCGCAATACATCCACTTGAGATTGTCGTGCGAACCATAAATATAGACACGGTACTTGCCGGGACAGTCAGGATCCTCAAACACATAGGGCTCACCATCAGGAATAAATTCCCAAAGCGGCAGATAAGGATTCTGTGCAGATAATGTAAAAGACAGACCGATGAGACATGAGAAAATCATCAGAATTTTTCTTACTTTGTTTTTCATAATTGCATTGATTTATAGAATGATACTTAAATTATAATTGCGACAAAACTATCAATTTATCGTTTCATCGTCATGCTTTTAATGCAAATTAACACGTTCAATACGAATTTCTAAATACCGTTCCGGCGGCTCTCCCATCTCCTCCTTTCTTCGTTGGTGTATGCAAAAATCAGCTATTTTTCAGTAAGTTTGTCCGGTTTGCACTATCTTTGCTTAAAAAAGCGAAGATAGGCTGCACCTCAGCATAAAAAATGAACGAGTTCATTTTATTCTGCATTCGGTTTGCACTATCTTTGCATCCAATTAACTGAACAATAACTAAAAAAACAAGATAACACTATGGCATTAAAAGCTGGTATCGTGGGCCTTCCCAACGTAGGAAAATCCACTCTTTTCAACTGCTTGAGCAGCGCAAAGGCACAAGCGGCAAACTTCCCGTTCTGTACAATCGACGCCCAAATGGGGCAAGTGTCCGTACCCGACGAACGACTGACGAAGCTCGCCGAGCTGGTTCACCCGGGGCGTATCGTACCTGCCGTGTGCGACATCGTCGACATTGCCGGACTGGTGAAGGGCGCCAGCAAAGGTGAAGGACTCGGCAACCAGTTCTTGGGCAACATCCGCGAGTGCGACGCCATCATTCACGTGCTGCGCTGCTTCGACAACGGCAACATCGTCCACGTGGACGGTTCGGTGAACCCCGTGCGCGACAAGGAAATCATCGACACAGAGCTGCAACTGAAGGACCTCGACACGGTGGAAAACCGCATCAAGCGTGTAGAGAAGATTGCCAAAGTGGGTGGCGACAAGGCGGCAAAGATAGAGTACGAACTCCTGCTCCGCTACAAGGATGCCCTGGAACAAGGACAAAGCGCCCGCACCGTCATCCCACAGAACGACGACGAGGAACAATGTGCCAAGCAGATGTTCCTGCTCACCACCAAACCTGTGCTCTACGTCTGCAACGTGGATGACGTCAGTGCCGCCAGCGGCAACCAGTACGTAGAGCAGGTGCGCGAAGCCATTAAGGGCGAGGATGCGGAACTCATCATCATCTCCGCCCAGACCGAAGCCGACATCGCCGAACTGGAGACATACGAAGAAAAGCAGATGTTCCTCGAAGACCTGGGACTGAAAGAGAGCGGTTGCAACCGTTTGATTAAAGCTATCTACAGCCTGCTGAACCTCGAAACCTTCATCACTGCCGGAGAGATGGAAGTAAAGGCATGGACCTATCGCAAGGGATGGAAAGCACCGCAATGCGCCGGCGTTATCCATACGGATTTCGAGAAAGGGTTTATCCGGGCAGAGGTCATCAAGTATGAGGATTATATCAAGTATGGCAGCGAAGCAGCCGTGCGCGAAGCCGGAAAGTTGGGTGTGGAAGGCAAGGAGTATGTGGTGCAGGATGGGGACATCATGCACTTCAGGTTCAATGTGTAATGATATTCATTCCAGATGGCAATGTACAAAGAAAGTACATTGCCATTTTCTAATAAACTCCATACAATAACAATATGAAACAGATTATCTTCCTTTTATTCTTATTGTCCTGTACTGCCGTTTATGCACAACAGCAAGACTCAGTAACCATTCACGGACGGGTGACTGATTACAACGGACAGCCGATAGACAGTGCCAGCGTCTGGTGGCAAAACCCGCAGTTCAATGACATCATAGAAGCCATAACCGACAAAGACGGGCATTACACGGCCTGTATACCCAAAGGGAAATATCAAAGTGCAGCCTCTATTTATCTGCCCTCCTATGCGCACATTGCCATGAAAAGCGGGCTGCCCGAGACTGAACACCGCCTGGATAGACGGCGAGAAAGTCCCCGTACTGATGAAGCAGGAAATAAAAGAATATTTCGACAGCAACGAATATGGCAACGCCTATCTATTGACAGTAGATATGCTCAAGCATCCCAGAAAAGACCTTCCCTACCGTATCTTCAAAGTAGAGCTGGAAGACATGGAAAACGGTGACCGGGGCGAAGGGCTTTACTATATGGAAAAGGAAAACTACGTTCAATAAACCATACACAACAAATGGCAAACAGTAATCTGAAATACCTCATAGCCTGTCTCTTATACACATCTCCGAGCCCACGAGACTCCTGAGCATCTCGT
>ENA-OYDO01000903-OYDO01000903.1-human-gut-metagenome-genome-assembly--contig:-NODE-903-length-8820-cov-3.323560_pt1 | contig 8820 bp, 7 predicted proteins | sample MGYA00243553_ERZ652911 | MGnify/ENA primary metagenome ERZ652911 (study PRJEB26926, sample SAMN06164635) | human gut metagenome | biome: ENVO:00009003; feature: ENVO:2100002; material: ENVO:00002003... | reverse complement strand
GAGCCTTATCGTCGGCAGCGTCAGATGTGTATAAGAGACAGGATCACCCACCGGCGGCCGGCCTGAAAATTTCGGTGGAATTTTTGAAATGGCCCCTACCGTTTCGACGGTTTTCTGGCGAAGGGGCGCATATACTATAGATTACATAGGAGCAAGGAACTATATTTGTAAACAATATACGAATAAACTATTTGTAATTTGATTATATTATTGAAATTACAATAAAATTACTTGAAAATCACTTGCTTTTTACAGGGAGGATGTTACAATAGAGATGAAAAACCAAAAGGGAGCTGAGCCGGACATGACCAAGAAACGCAAACAGCCGCCTTACCGGCCCTTGTATGAAGATATCCACGCTTTCCGGCAAATGGGTTGTCATCTTTTGGATGATGGCACATATATATTTCGAGTGTGGGCGCCCAATGCATCGGCCGTATCGGTGGTGGGGAATTTCAACGGCTGGCAGGAGGACGCCGCACCCCTAACCCGCCGGGAAGACGGCGTGTGGGAAGGACAGGCCGCCGGCGCGCAGGAATACGATGCGTACAAATTCTGCATATGGTCCGGGGATGGGCAAAAGGTGCTCAAGTCCGACCCATACGCGTACCATTATGAGACGCGGCCTGCCAACGCCTCCAAAATCTATCACTTGGACGGATACGAATGGCAGGATACAGCCTGGCAGCAGAAAAAGCAGGAGCTGCCGGTGCTGGACCAGCCGGTCAACATCTATGAGGTGCATCTCGGTTCCTGGCGGCGGTATCCGGACGGGCAGACCTTTGATTATGACAAGCTGTCTGAGGAGCTGGTGGCTTATGCGGTGGAGATGGGCTATACCCATCTTGAGCTGATGCCGGTAATGGAATATCCCTACGACGGTTCCTGGGGATACCAGGTGACCGGCTATTTTGCGCCCACCTCCCGTTACGGCACCCCCCACCAGTTCATGCGGTTTGTGGACCGGTGCCACCAGGCGGGGCTGGGGGTGATCCTCGACTGGGTCCCGGCACATTTCCCAAAGGACGAGCACGGCCTGACCGGTTTGACGGTTCCCCCTGCTACGAGTACGCCGACCCCCGCAAGGGAGAGCATTACGAGTGGGGGACCTGTGTGTTTGACTACGGCCGCACCGAGGTACAGAATTTTCTGATTTCCAATGCGCTTTTCTGGCTGGAAGAGTACCATGTGGACGGCATCCGGGTGGATGCCGTGGCCTCCATGCTGTATCTGGACTATAACCGCCGGGAGGGCGAATGGGTGCCCAACCGCAACGGGGGCAAGGAAAATCTGGAGGCGGTGGCGTTTTTGCAGCGGCTCAACGAGACGGTGTTCGCCGAGCACCCGCAGGCGATGATGATCGCCGAGGAGTCCACCGCCTGGCCGCTGGTATCCCGCCCCACGGCGGACGGCGGGCTCGGGTTCAATTTCAAGTGGAACATGGGCTGGATGAACGATATGCTGCGCTACATGTCGCTGGACCCCTTCTTCCGCAAGGACAACCACGACAGCCTGACCTTTTCCTTCTTTTACGCCTTTTCGGAAAACTTTATCCTTCCCATCTCCCACGATGAGGTGGTGCACGGCAAAGGCTCCCTGATTGGGAAAATGCCGGGCAGCTATGAGGACAAGTTTGCCAACGTGCGGGCCTTTTTAGGCTACATGATGGCCCATCCCGGCAAAAAAATGCTCTTTATGGGCAGCGAATTCGGACAGTTCAAGGAATGGGCGTTTGAGGAGGAGCTGGACTGGCTGCTGCTGGATTATGAATCCCACCGCCGGCTGCAGCATTTTGTGGCCGCCATCAACCGGTTTTACCGCCAAACGCCGCCCCTGTGGGAAAACGATTTTTCCTGGGAGGGCTTTTCCTGGATCGCCCACGACGATTACCAGCAGAGTGTGATCGCCTTCAGGCGGATGGACCGCAAGGGCAACGAACGGGTGGTGGTGTGCAACTTCACCCCCGTGCAGCGGGAGGAATACCGCATCGGGGTTCCCCGGCGGGGACGGTACCAGGAGGTGTTCACCACCGACGCGGCCGAATTCGGCGGCAGCGGTGTTTCAAACGGAACGCTGCGCAGTGAAAACATCCCCATGCACGGGCAGGAGCAGTCCATCGCCCTGACACTGCCCCCCCTTTCGGTGGTGTATTTTCAGTACAAGAAAGCCCCCGGCCGTCCGGCGGGCAAAAGCAAAAAAGAAAAGAGGTAGGAGTATGTATCGCAAGCAGGAATGTGTCGCAATGCTGCTGGCTGGAGGACAAGGCAGCCGCCTGTATGCGCTGACCCGGAATATCGCCAAACCGGCGGTTCCCTACGGCGGAAAATACCGGATCATTGATTTTCCCTTGTCCAACTGTGTCAATTCGGGAATCGAAACCGTAGGGGTTCTGACCCAGTACCAGCCGCTGGAACTCAACGATTATATCGGGGCGGGCGAGCCGTGGGACCTCGACCGCCTGAATGCCGGCGTGCATGTGCTGCCCCCCTATCAGCAAAACGAAGGGGCGGACTGGTACAAAGGCACCGCCAATGCGGTTTATCAGAATATGGCGTTTATCGAACGCTACCAGCCGGAATACGTGCTGGTGCTGTCGGGGGATCACATCTATAAAATGGATTATTCCCGCATGCTCGCCGAACATAAGCGCAACCGGGCCGACTGCACCATCGGGGTGCTGGAAGTGGAGCTGTCCGAGGCAAGCCGCTTCGGCATCCTCAACACCCATGAAGACGGCTCGATTTATGAATTCGAGGAAAAACCGGCCCATCCCAAAAGCAACCTTGCCTCCATGGGCATTTATGTGTTCACCTGGGAAAAGCTCAGGCAATACCTGATACAGGACGAAAACGACCCCCATTCCCAAAACGATTTCGGGAAAAACGTCATCCCGGCCATGCTGCAGGCGGGGGAGCGGATGTTTGCCTACCGGTTTGAGGGGTACTGGAAGGACGTGGGCACCATCGACAGCCTGTGGGAAGCCAACATGGACATGCTGGATCCGCAGACCTCGCTGGACCTGTCGGATGCATCCTGGCGAATTTATTCCCGCAACGAAGGGCATCCCCCGCATTATGTGGGGCCAAAGGCCAAAGTGGAAAACAGTCTGGTGTCCGAAGGGGGCAACATCTTCGGCACGGTGGATTTTTCGGTCCTGTTTTCCGGCGTAACGGTGGAGGAAGGCGCCGAGGTGCGGGATTCCATCCTGATGCCGGGCGCGCAGGTGAAAGCCGGTGCGCGGGTGCAGTACGCCATTGTGGCGGAGGATGCGGTCATCGGAGAGGGAGCCGTGGTCGGCGCCCGGCCGGAGGAGCACAGCGCCGACTGGGGCATTGCCGTGATCGCATCGGGTGTGACCGTTGCCCCCGGCGGGGTGGTCCCGCCCCGCGCCATGGTGGAGCAGGATGTGGAAGGAGGCGTGGCAGATGCGCAATAACAATGTGATGGCCCTGATTTTTTCCAATATGCATGACGAGGCCCTGCGGGATATGACCGCCATGCGGGCGATGGGCTCCGTTCCCATCGGCGGGCGGTACCGTCTGATCGATTTCACCCTGTCGGGGCTGGTGAACGCGGGTATTGCCCGGGTGGGCATCGTAACCAAAAGCCATTATCAATCCCTGATGGACCATATCGGTTCGGGCAAGGCATGGGATCTGTCCCGCAAGCACGAAGGGCTCAGTTTCCTGCCCCCCTTTGACTCCCGGGAGGACCTGTACAGCGGCCGGATCGCGGCCCTGGCCGGAATCATGACCTACCTGCAGCGGGCGCGGGAGGAATACGTGATTTTGACCGACTGCCATGTGGTGGCCAATCTGGATTATGACCGGCTCATCGAGGAGCACATCGAGTCCGGCGCTGACATCACCATTGGGTACAAGCGCGGTCCCCTGCCGGAGCTGCGGGAAAACCTGGTGCTCACCGTCAACGAGACCGGCCGGGTCACCGACATCCAGCTCAACGAGACCGGCCTTGTGGACTGCGCCTATGGCCTGGGCATCTATATCCTGCGGCGGGATCTGCTCGAACGGATGGTGTCGGAGGCGATCAGCCGCAGCCATATGCACTTTGAACGGGATATTTTGCAGCGGTATCATGGGGATATGCCCATGCATGGGGCGCTCATCACCGAGCACACCGATGTCATCTGTTCTCTGAGCAGCTATTTTGCCACCAGCATGTCCTTCCTGGAGCCGAAGGTGCGCCAGGCGCTTTTCCCCGCCGGCCGTCCGGTCTACACCAAGGTGCGGGACTGCGCACCGGCCACCTACGGGCTGCATTCGGATGTCACCAATTCCCTGGTGGCGGATGGCGCGCACATCGAAGGAACGGTGCGCAATTCCATCATTTTCCGGGATGTACATATCGAACGGGACGCGGTGGTGGAAAACAGCGTGGTGATGCAGGGCTCGGTCATCCGCAGGGGATCGGCCGTGCATTCGGTGATCCTGGACAAAAACGTCACCATCCAGAGCGGCCGCACCATGCAGGGAGCGGGAAGCTATCCGCTGTTTATCAGCAAAGGGGCTGTGGTCTGACCGGACACGACCAAACGCTCCTACCGCCGCTGTGCGGCAGCGCTTCTTACCCTTGCTGCCGGCCGCGTCAAAGGAATGCACAGGACGATTAAAGGAGGTATCTTTTGTGAAAGTATTGTATGCAACCAGCGAAGCGCTGCCGTTTGCCGCATCGGGCGGGCTGGCCGATGTGGCGGGAAGCCTGCCCCAGGCCCTGCGCCGCCGCCTGATCGGATGCCGGGTGGTGCTGCCGCTGTACGAATCGGTGCCGCAGGAGCTGCGGGACCAGATGACCTTCCTCACCAGCCTGTCGGTACCGGTCGCCTGGCGGCGGCAGTACTGTGGGGTGTTTGAGGCGCGGAGGGGCGGCGTCATCTATTATCTGCTGGATAATCAGTATTATTTTAAGCGGGCGGGGCTGTACGGGCATTACGACGATGCCGAGCGGTTTGCCTTTTTTGCCCGCGCTGTTTTAGAGATGCTGCCCGCCATCGGCTTTTGGCCGGATATCCTGCATGCCAACGATTGGCAGGCCGCGCTGGTGCCGGTCTACCATCACCTGTTTTACGCGAACCGGGAAGAGTACAGCTCCATGAAGACCCTGTTCACCATCCACAACATCCAGTACCAGGGCCGGTACGGCATGGATATTCTGGAGGATGTGTTCGGCATCCCCATGAGTGAGAAGAACCTGGTGGAACAGGACGGGGACGTCAACCTGATGAAGGGGGCCATCGAAGCCGCCAACCGGGTCACCACCGTCAGCCCCACCTACGCGCAGGAGATCATGGACCCGTGGTATTCCTACGGGTTGGACGGAATCTTGCAGGCGCGGCGGTGGAAGGTGAGCGGCATCCTCAATGGGATCGACACCGACAGCTATAATCCCGAAACCGACCCGGATATCCCCTTCCACTATTCGGCGGATGATTTTTCCGGCAAGGCGGACAATAAGTGTGCTCTGCAGGAACGGCTGGCCCTGCCCCAGAGGACAGATGTCCCCCTGATAGGCATGGTGACCCGGCTGGTATCTCACAAAGGGCTGGACCTGGTGAAGTATATTTTGGACGAATTGCTGCAAAGCGACGTGCAAATGGTGGTGCTGGGCTCCGGCGACTGGCAGTATGAGAGCTTTTTCCGGGAAATGCAGGAGCGCTACCGGGACAAATTCTGCTACTGTACCGGTTTTGTCCCCGAACTGGCCCGCAAAATCTACGCCGCGTCGGATATCTTCCTTATGCCGTCCAAAACCGAACCCTGCGGGCTGGCGCAGATGGTTGCCTGCCGTTACGGCGCGCTGCCGGTGGTGCGGGAGACCGGCGGCCTGAAGGACAGCATCCACGATTGCGGGGATGGGACCGGAAACGGATTTACCTTCCAGTCCTACAACGCCAACGATATGCTTTACGCCATCCATCGGGCGCTGGGCGCTTACGCGAACAAACACGATTGGCCCATCCTGGTGGAACGGGCCATGCGGTGCGATTTTGGCTGGGGACGCTCGGCCAACGAATACATCCGTTTGTATAAGGACATGCTGCGCGGGGAATGACGGCTGCCCCGCCCGGCCCAAAAATGCGGAAAAAGGGAAGGAACCGGTGGAAAAGAAGGTTCCTCCGCTTTCCCGGCGGGCCTGCCGCGTTTCCATCAAGCGTTTCTGTTATGATAATTTATACACAAACTCCGGCGCAAAGACAATGTGCTGGTGCCGGACTTGTCATTCATTGGTAGCTGTTTTGATTCGTAAACAATCACTTTTTATGAAAATCCGGCTTGCACAATACGTGCAGGCCGGATTTTGGTATGTACGTCAGCAGAAAAACAGTCCCCCGCCCCACTGCCTGAGCAACAAATCCGCAAGGCCAGAATGGGCTGTGAATAGGGATCGGGATGAGGAAAATACGCCGCCGGCTCAAATGGACCGTATCCTAAGTGGACGAGTTATCCCAAACAAGAGAGCGACCCTGAGTGGGAGAGTTATCCCATCAGCCATCCGGCCGCGTTGAGCATCAGCCCCATCCCTAAGGTGACGGTGTTGGCACAGACGGTGTACAGCAGCACCCGCTGCTTGGAAAGGGAGGGGAACAGCCGCAGGTAAAGCAGGCCCTCCCCGATGTAAATGATGGGTTCCATCACACCTACGGCCAGCCCATAGGGCCATCCGCTCCACAGGATGACGGCCCCCAGCGCAAGCTGTGTGGCGAGGTTTATCAGGGCGATTTTTCCGATCCCCCGCAGCCCAAAGGGCAGGGCCAGCAGGCATTCGATACCGATGGACAGCAGCATGCGCACCAGCATCGCGGCTAGCAGGGACAGGGTAAGCGGGCGGACGGCGGAGGCGCTTCCCTGGTAGTGCTCTTCAAAATGGATTTCCGCCTGCCCGGCGGTGTAGACGATCTCGCGCGCAAACTGGTTTTCCTGCGGCGGAAGGGTGGAGACGGCTTCGGATACCTGCAGCACACAGCCGCTTTCGTCGAGCAGGGCGACCTTTATGGAGGGGGCGATCCGGTCGATGGACTGGCTGCTTTGCTCCAGGGTAAACAGGGCGGAGGAGATTTCGGAGTCCGCCCCTACACCGGCATAGTGAAACGACAGGCTGCGGTATCCGTCCTGTGCGTAGGAGACGATGGGGGAATCCTCGTTTAGATGGCCGTGTATTTCGTTTTTTTCGTTGTAGGGGGTGTAGGCCCCGTCCTGCTCGGAGAGCGGGATGAGGATATCTACGTACACAGCCTGCGGGGGAGGATCGTCCACGCTGCAGTAAAAATAAGCGGGGGGAGCGGGGGCGTTGGCAGACACGGTCAGGGCCAGGACGGGAAGCAAAAGCAGGCACCATCCCACCCAACGGCGGATACGGGAAATCATGCACATCCCTCCTATCGGTCGCCGCACACGGAACCGTTATTTTGTCAAGACCAGTATAACACGGGAGTGGGCGGTTGCCAAGAGGGAGTGCGCCGGTGGGAGAAAGGGACTAATTTACAAAACTATCACATAACCGACAAAAGCTTCCCTTGCTTTTTGGTAATACAGCGGCTATAATGAGAACACGTATGGATACAAGGGGGACGCGATATGGCGAGATGGGCTCGCAAGCCGCTGTCGGATGCGGAGCTTTACCGGAAGGTATTGATGGTTTTTTCGGTGGTACAGCTGGTGACAGGACTGGCGCTGTATATTTTGACCGCAACCGCACGGGTGGTGATATACGGATTGTTTGTGGCGGGTATCATCTGCGCGGTGCTGTCCTACCGGTTTTGGAACAGTCGTGCGGTGCGGGTGGTGTGCCGCTGTTTCATTTATCTGCTTTTGGTGGGGTTCCCACTGGCTGCAGCGGTGGCGCTGTTCCAGACCGGAGGGGATGCGCTGGAGCAGGCATGGGCCCTGTTCTGGGTGAATTCCCTGGCCATGGTGCACACCATCCAGCTTTTCCTGACCCCTTCCATGGTGTTTGCTGCACTGCATGGCAGACGGATGGATGCCAACTTTTTGCGGGTCATGACGGTGATCAACGAGATACTGGCCGCCGTGCTCTACCTGATCCCCGGCGTGTATGAGCGGATCGAGGTGGGAGTGGACAACTGGTATTTCCGGGTTTTCTGCTTTGTGTGCGTGAGCGCCACCATGGTGGCCTCCTTCCTGATCCCGCCGGCGATACAGTTTAAAAAGCCGTTCGTAAAACCGCGGCGGGAAAAGACGGAGCCTTCTCCTGAACACAAGGCGGCGTTTGAACCGGCGGCTGAGCCGGAGCAGGCGCCCGAACCGGAGGCGGCGAATCCGGCTGGGACAAAGAAGAGCTGAAAATCCCAGGCCGGTTAAAAAGCGGATAAGCTTTTTGGGGCTATGCAAAATCCTGGCAGGGATGGTGCGAAAGGGGTTCCCCTTTTGCGTAGGATAAAACCCGCCGGGCGGGTTTGCCGGGAACTGGAAAGATGGGAAAGGCGGGGCAGTCCCAAAATGTATGGACTTGCATTTTGAGACCGCCCCGCTGTTCTGCCGGAAGCCTCTTTTGCTCGAACAGCCGGACCCCCCTATGCGTTTCGGACGCTGCAAAAAAGGGGAAAAGGCGGGAGAAACCAAAAAGCAACAATCGGTTTGGGGATAGGTGTTTTCCCAAACCGGCTTTTGGATATACGCCCCTAAACGGGTCTTGACGAGAATCAAAACCACCAGTTGAACTGGTGGTTTGCACAAGCCCTAAAAGGGCATATTACCGGCAAGCCTCTTAAGAGGCACCGAAATCTATTTCACTTGCATCACTTGCCCCGCAGCCCGTAAACGGGCGATTTGCTGTCCTAACGAA
>ENA-OYDO01000881-OYDO01000881.1-human-gut-metagenome-genome-assembly--contig:-NODE-881-length-8997-cov-25.650526_pt1 | contig 8997 bp, 3 predicted proteins | sample MGYA00243553_ERZ652911 | MGnify/ENA primary metagenome ERZ652911 (study PRJEB26926, sample SAMN06164635) | human gut metagenome | biome: ENVO:00009003; feature: ENVO:2100002; material: ENVO:00002003... | reverse complement strand
AGTATATCCCGGTGATGAGTGATTTTTACGATATCCTTATGGCACAGCCGGAGGACGAGGCAAAGGACATTGCATTATCATTGGAACTTTTTGTCAATGGTTCACTTAATATCTTCAACCACCAGACAAATGTGGATGTGGATAACAGATTTACAGTCTATGGCATCAGGGACTTAGGTACAGAACTTAGTCCTATCACAATGCTTGTCATGATGGAGTCCATTCAGAACAGGATTGTTGAGAATGGTAAGAGAGGCAAGGCAACATGGCTTTATATTGATGAGTTCCATGTCCTGCTTAATTCCGAGTATTCTGCAAAATATCTGCAGCAGCTTTGGAAGAAAGTAAGAAAGCAGGGAGGTCTTTGTACCGGTATCACGCAGAATGTCGTTGATCTGTTGCAGAATTACACAGCAACCACAATGCTTGCAAACTCAGAGTTTGTGGCACTTTTAAAGCAGGCGAATACAGACAGTTCCAAGATGGCAGAGGTTATCGGAGTATCAGAGGCACAGCTTAGATTTGTAACCAATACCGCATCGGGAATGGGACTTATCAAGTGTGGCTCGGTGGTGATTCCGTTTGATAATCAGATTAGCAAGGATACAGACCTCTACAGACTGTACAACACCAATATTCACGAGAAGATTGCAGAACAGAAGAAGCGTGAAATGCAGAATAATGTCGAATAATGTTGATAGAGGTCGCAATTTGCGACCTCAAAGTATAGCCATCCGGGAAGCTGGGTGGCTGTTTTGCATTTTGAGGGAAAGAAGGTGAGAACATTGAAGATAAAGAAAGTGGATGACAAACCCATGGTCATTCACACCAAGGAGAAAGCCAAGATTCATGCCCACGAACCAAAGGGAGCCAAGATTAAAGGCAGCAACATCTATACAGTAGAGAAAGGTCCTAAGACTATCGGTGCAAAGGTATCTGATGATAAAAAGAAGTCCTATCGCAAGAGTACCATTCATCAGTTAGAGTCGAAGAATAAGGGATTATCAAGATTTAAGCGAAACTATAGAGAATCAAACACTTCCATCAAGACTAAGAACACCAATCTTCACATTGCAGGAAGAACAGGTGTACTTGTAGCCGGGGCAGTAACGGAGCAGGTGGAAGGCGGGCATGAGGTATCGCAGGCAGCATATCTTGCATATGAAGCAAGCCAACCTGTTACCGGAACTGCTTCCAAGGGGGCAGCACTTTTCAGGAAAAAGGCGGCAGCCGAGGCAAAGAAGCGTATCAAGAAGGTAGAGGCAGGAAAGAAGCTGGCAAAAAAGACAGCAAAGAAAGCTGCCAAAGATACAGCCAAGACGGTAGCTAAAGAGACGGCAAAAGAAACAGCCAAGACAACTGCCAAGGTTGCAACAAAAACTGCGACAAAGGCAGCTGCTACAGCGGCAGGAACAGCGGTTGCACCGGGAGTTGGTACTGCAATCGGCATGGCAGCCGGATATGCTGCAGGTGTGTCCATAGAGGTCAAGGATGAAAAGATGACCAACCGGAGCAGGAAGATAAAATTCTTTCTGGATAAGATGAAAGCACAGGAGAATCAGACAGACAGCGTGGCAAAACTGGTAAAGGATCTGATTGTGCGAAAAGCGATTACCTGGGTAAAGGCAGCTGCACCGATTATCGGATTGGTGCTTTTATTACTTGTTCTTGTAGTTGCCATGATTGCGGTTCCGGTTATAGCGGTGATAGCAATCCTTTACAATTCTCCATTTGCTTTATTTCTGCCACCACTTGAATCAGGAGATACCGTGCAGACAGTAACGAGTGCTTATGTGCAGGAGTTTAACCGGGATGTGAATACGAAAGTGAATGAGCATACCGGATATGACCTTGGAGAGCTTGTATATGTGGATTATGAAGGTATGGAAGAAAACCCAAGCAATTACTATGACATCATGGCAGTCTATATGGTCAAGCATGGTATCGGAGATACTGCAACAGTCATGAATGACATTTCAAAAGGCTGGCTGCAGGCAGTAGTAAATGATATGTGTTCATACACCACAAGCACAGGAACAAAGGATGTGGAAGAAACAGATGCAGACGGTAATGTAACTACTGTCACGAAGTCGGTTCTGTATGTGAATGTCACACTGAAATCGTACAGAGATATGATTTCGGTCTATGGATTTAATTCTGATCAGGTGGAAATGCTTGAGCAGATCATGAGTCCGGAGTTTATGGGACAGCTTGGATATGCCGGAAGCGGAAGTTGCGGCGGAGGCGGAAGTCCGGGAGTAAGCTCCATGACTGAGGATGAAATCAATGCCATCCTAAACGAAATTACAGACAGCAGGCAGAAAACAGTCTGCTCCTATGCACTTCACAGAGTTGGCTTTCCTTATAGTCAGGATTTAAGAGACAGCGGTAACTATTATGACTGCAGCTCCTTAGCCTATTATTCATGGAAAGATGCAGGCGTGGATATTAGTTACGGCGGTGCAACCACAGCGGCAGCGGAGGCACAGGGACTGGATGAAGCCGGAAAGACAGTCTCCTTTGATGAGTTACAGCCGGGAGACCTTATTTTCTACAGTTTTACAAGCAACGGAAGATATAAGAACATCAGCCATGTGGCAGTATATGTCGGAAATGGCAAAGTGGTAGAGGCACTTAATGAAAGTCTTGGTGTGGTTTACCGTGATGTGGCAAGCACAGGAAAGATTGTTGTGATAGGAAGACCATAACAGGAAATTTGCAGAGAGGGCATAGTCCCTCTCTGAGACTGGAGGTAAGAATGGATTTAAAAGATATGATACTGGTAACAGAAAACGACAGGGGAACAGAGACAAATATGCTGATGACTCTGGATGATTATAAGAGTTTTATAGCAGTTGATGACATGTCAGAGCTTGCAGACAATTTGTTGCAGCTTGGAAGAACACTTGGTGAAGCAGATAACTTCGCAGAGTATTACAGGGCAGCAAATGTAACTGTATCTGCGAGATTCTGTCTGGATGATATTCAGCTGGGGCACTTTCTTCAGGGACTTTATAACGATTCCAAAGAATTTCGGTTTGATAAAGAAGCCAGTTCTTCTGAATGTGTTGCAAAGCTTAAGGAGATTGGAATGACCGATAAGGGCTGGGTGGATGATTTTAACCTGCATTATGAAAGTGTGGACAGATCATTTGAAAGGGGACAGACATTTCATAACTTCAATGACCATGATTACATGGTGCTTGAAGCATTATCACCAAGGAATCTTGTGGTGATGGATATGAAGTCAGGTTCCCTTACAATCGCCCTTGGTGCGACAGAGTATAAGCGTTATCCGAAGGATGAGAAGCCTACAAAGGACAATACCACAATCGGGGTATCGTGGGAGCATGGGATTTATCTTGGTTCCACACTCTCAACCACGAATTTCAAGGCATACAAGAGGGAGTATGGCACACCGGAAAAGATAGAGGATATCTATGATTACAGGGCAAAGCTAAAGCAGAAGTTCTATTTTTATCAGGATATGTCAAAGGATGATGATGTACCAAAGAAGCTGCAGAATGACTTCCTTCACCAGATGTATGAGGATTTCGGAACGATTGAAGAAGACTGTTTTTACGACAGGCTGGAAGATGGAAAGTACGATGAAGGCTTTAAGGAAAGACAGGTAAAGGAAGAAAAGAGCCGGTGATGAGATTTTTACAGGAGGCGATATCATATGGAACAGGAATTTGATGTTGAGATAAAAGAAGTGCTTTCACGAGTACAGAAAGTAAAGGCAGAGTCGCTTGATGATGCCATCAATAAGGCAATGGATATGTATTATGCAGAGCAGATAGTCCTTGGAGCAGAGGACATGAAGGGAGTTGATTTTGCGCCTATCAGCGAAGGTCAGCTCCCTTCTTCATTAAAAGAAAACGGAGGAAGAGCAAGATGAAAAGTGATTCAACAACAGTAATTAAGAACATGGAGTTTTTAGTAAAGGAACTTCATAAGGAGTGGGACAGATCGGGTGCTTCTAAGGCATCCGTTATTATTTCCCTTGAGGAAGTAGATGGTATCAATGATAAGTTAAAAGAGATTATCTATCAGACACAGAAGTCAGTCGATGAGGATGAGCTGACCTTTAAACAGAGCATTGCAAAGTCCAAGGAGTGCTATGTGCTTCTTCGTGTGGTGCGTAAGATTGCAAAGAAAAAGGATAAATGCGAAAAACAGGCAATCGACAATGAATTTGCAATCGAGCTGGATAAGGATGAGTTAAAGCTATTTAAGGGATTGTTTGCAGAGATGTTTAAGTAGAGGAGGACAAAGGTATGGGCGTTGATATGAAGGTCAAAGCGATATACGATTCTGAAATTGGTAACATCACCAGATCAGAAAAGAACTGGAAGGATGTGTTAAAGGTCGCAGGTCAGTTATACCGCTATGAATTTGACAATATCGTTATGGTAACAGCTCAGAGACCTCCGGAAAAAAGCACACTCATGGCAGATTATGATACCTGGAAAAAGGTGGGAAGATATGTAAAGCGTGGTGCGAAAGGCTGCGCTATCTTCCCGTCGAGGGCACTGAATCCACGCATGAGGTATATCTTTGATATCAGTGATACCGGAGGGAAGAATGTTAAGCTGACATGGGACCTTGAGGGAGAAAATCTTAAGGATTATGTGGATTTTCTTGTGTCAGAAGGTCAGATTGAGCAGTACGATAACAGCGACAGGGAGTCTCTAAAAAATATATTAAAACAGTTTACAGGAACAGATGTTTGGCTTATAATAAAAGAAGAGTTCGGAGACCGAATGACCGAGCTCATGCAGCTATCAGGTAGTGTGATAAAGGAAGAAAGTAAGAAACGCAATGGCTTACAGCAGGAAATGGACATGGAGCAGCTTGTATATGCAAGTGTCATGTATGCTGTAGGGACGAGATGCGGATTTGACTTATCTGTGCAAGAACAGGATTTCAGTCAGATCGTAAATATCAAAGACGAAGAGATCATTTACCGTCTTGGTTCCATTGTATGCGATGTCTCCTGTAGTGTTCTTAGAGAATTTAGTCGTAACTTAAAGGCAATCGAGAGCGAAAGGAGAATTGGATATGTTAGAAGAAATGACTTACAAGGAAGTGGACGGACTGCTTTATCCGCAGATAGAGATGCCGGACGAGACGGAGGATCTCACGAAGCTGGGCAAATACGGAAGGATGGCGATGAACTATCTCAAAGAGAACGAGCCGGCAAGATACAAGACGCTGATGAGATTCGGGAAGATGTACGAGAAGATGTCAGCGGTAGAGGAGGAAGCGAATCAGCTGTACGACCAGTTAGAGATGCAGTATCTGGCGAAGCACAAGCCACAGGATCCGTCATCGACAATGGAGATGTGGAAGATAAGAGAGCAGGCGAAGATGCAGGCAGAGGAAGTGGTACTGAATCAGATAGTGATGCGATTCCACTAGAATCAGATGATACAGAACTGAATAGGGAACTTGATGAAATCAATTCATTGGGTGTCAGTAAGGAAGCCGAATATACACAGGCTTCCTTTTTTTTCGACCAGAACGGGCAGGCAAGCATTGGCACCATTCATACTGAGGACGAAAACAATAATCAGTTTATGCGTCAGTTCGAGCAGGACAGAAAAGCTGCATTAGCAGGTAAATACAATTACCTGAATCCCAAAAAGTCTGCAACAGTACCAAGTGAGTATATCAAACAGGTGCTTATGGGAGGTACAGGTTTTATCGGTGGTAAGGGCAGGGTATGCAAGATTTTTGAAACAGAGATTGATGCAGGAACCAGAGCAAAGCGTATCAAAGCAGAGTATGGTCAGGGAGGTGCAGGCTGGCCGGTTGACGGACTGGGACTGCACGGATATGACACATTTCATGGGAACGGACTGCGTTTTCAGTGGCGAGATGAGGATGGAGAGGTTGAAGGATATGTTTCATGGAAAGATATCGAAAAAGAGCTTGGTGTCCTTATTCTTACAGGGGAATACCAGCCTGAGACACCTCGTATTGATGAGCTTGCGATGGACGGACTCCGTGAGGATGATGAGGTCATTGATGCCGAATATCGGGAAGTGGAACCGGAAGAGGCAGAATCAGAGATTGATGATTATGCAATACCGGATGAGCCGGAGAGCTATGCTTCTAACAGAGATTATGTAAGTGCAAAAGGCATGACACCACAGGAAGCTGCCGATGAAGACCGCATGGTAACACAGGCAGAATATGGTGCAGAGATAGAAGCTGAAACAACTGAAAAAGATCCATCAGAGCTTCAGTATATTACACCGATTGATTATGCCAAGCGTATTGCAGAGCTTGATGAAGACCTGCGTGATGCGGCGGAGATTCTTGTAACAGATTGCAGCTGCTACACTCCGTTTAGGGCATTCCTTATGGATGTGGTGCAGTCTGATTTTGCATTTATACCCAATAAACTTGACCTTATCAGGGATATTGCATTAGGGACAGATAATGCAGAAAGAAAGGCATATTCCAACAATAAGTATGGTCTTGTGGAGTACTCAATCAGAAGCGGATATGTGAAGATCAGCTATAAGAACAGGAATGGTGTGCGAAAGGAAGGTGCTCTCGACTGGCGTGAGTTATACGAGATTTTATCCTATATGGTAAAACAGCCATTTTACTGCGGAGAAGACCAGAAAAAGTATTATCATGAGACAAAGCAGAAGGCTGACAGGGATAAGATGAATCCGGTCTATAAGAGATTCTTTGATATCGAGGATAGTGTAAAAGCCAATCGTCTTGAAACCAGGGAAAGAGCAATAGCGAATGGCTGGGAAACCAAGATTGATGAGAATGGACATGTGGTTTCAGATGATGCAGCACAGAAAAAATACAACTTCCACTATAATCTCTGGGAAATGGAAAAAGGCGGTGCTAAGACCAGATACCAGTGGAATATGGATGCAATCCGCACTTTAAAGCAGATTGAATCAGAGAACAGGCTTGCCACACCTGAGGAACAGAAAACTCTGTCGAAGTTTGTCGGATGGGGCGGACTGTCACAGGCATTTGATGAGAATAACGCAGGCTGGAGCAAAGAATATGCAGAGCTGAAAGACCTTTTATCTGATGAGGAATACAGTGCTGCAAGGGCAACAGTAAATAACGCCTTTTATACTTCACCGGAGATTGCCATGTGCATAAATTCGGCACTTGTCCAGTTTGGTTTCAGAGGCGGCAATGTATTAGAGCCATCTATGGGTATCGGTAACTTCTTTGGAAGTATGCCGGCACCAATGCAGAGAAGCAAGCTGTATGGGGTGGAGCTTGACAGCATTTCAGGAAGAATTGCAAAGCAGCTTTATCAGAATGCCAATATCAGTATCACAGGATTTGAGAATACCACATATCCGGATAACTTCTTTGATGTGGTTGTCGGAAATGTGCCATTTGGTGATTATAAGGTATTTGATCCAAAGTACAACAAGTATAACTTCCGTATCCACGATTATTTTCTGGCAAAAGCACTTGACCAGGTAAGACCGGGAGGCATGGTTGCTGTAATTACCACAAAGGGAACACTTGATAAGGCAAATCCTACTATCCGAAAGTATCTGGCTGAAAGAGCAGAGCTTGTGGGAGCAGTAAGACTTCCGAATACTGCATTTAAAGATAATGCAGGAACCGAAGTGACAGCAGATATCCTGTTTTTGCAGAAGAGGGAGAGAAAGATTGATATTGAGCCTGACTGGGTACACCTTGGTGTGACCGAGAATGGCATTGCAGTCAACTCTTATTTTGCAGAGCATCCGGAGATGATGCTTGGATCTATGGAATATGATACAAGGATTTATGGACAGGACAGCAGATATACAGTCTGTGTGAATGATGATGAGAACTTCAATATGTATGAAGCATTAAACAAAGCTATCGGTAATATCAAAGCACAGATGACAGATTTTGAGAGAGTGGCAGATGAGGCGGAGCAGACGGAGGAAGTTATCCCGGCTGATCCGGATGTGAGAAACTACACTTACACATTTTTTGAAGGAAAGCTCTATTACAGGGAAAATTCCGAGATGGTAAGAAAAGAAGTATCACAGACTGCCGAGGAGCGAATCCGAAGCCTTGATGAAATCAGACAGATAACAAGAGAGCTGATTGATATCCAGATGGATGGCTGCAGCGAGGAGGAGCTTTCTGATAAGCAGAGACTTCTTAATGTGAAATACGATGCCTTTATAAAGCAGTATGGAGCCATTACCTCAAAAGCAAACAGAATAGCTTTCAGAGATGACAGCGACTATCCGCTTCTTTGCAGTCTTGAGGAAGTAAACGAAGACGGGGAGGTGAAAAAAGCGGATATGTTTTATAAGCAGACGATTAAGGCAAAGACTGTCATAGACAGGGTTGAGACTGCTGTGGAAGCATTAAATGTATCCGTCAATGAATTTGGATATGTAAACCTTGCCTATATGCTTTCTATCTATGAGCCGGATATTACAAATGCAAAGGATGAACTTGCAGAAAAGACCGGACAGACAGCGGATGAGATAACGATAAGTGATGATGCTTTGGCAGAGCTTAGAAGAGCAGTTCTTGTGGAAGAGCTGGATGGATTGATTTTCCTAAATCCCGACCGTTACAACGAGAACAATCCGGACATCGGATGGGAGACAGCAGATGAGTATCTATCCGGAAATGTGAGAGACAAGCTTCGTGTAGCAAAGGCTATGGCAGCGGATACAGACAATCCACAGGCAGAAAGATTTGCAGGCAATGTGGCAGCGCTTGAAAAGGTGCAGCCGGAGTGGATTGAAGCATCAGACATTGATGTAAAGATTGGCACGACATGGATTGAACCGCTTGATTATGAGCAGTTTATCTATGAACTTCTCAATACGCCAAGGCGGGCAAGGGCAGTCAGAAGTCAGTTTTACAATACAGGCATACAGGTACACTTAAATAAGATGAGCATGGAATGGTTCATTGAGAATAAAAGCATGGATAAGCATTCAGTGGCAGCTACTAAGACTTATGGTACAAGCCGCATGG
>ENA-OYDO01000824-OYDO01000824.1-human-gut-metagenome-genome-assembly--contig:-NODE-824-length-9403-cov-3.025353_pt1 | contig 9403 bp, 9 predicted proteins | sample MGYA00243553_ERZ652911 | MGnify/ENA primary metagenome ERZ652911 (study PRJEB26926, sample SAMN06164635) | human gut metagenome | biome: ENVO:00009003; feature: ENVO:2100002; material: ENVO:00002003... | reverse complement strand
ATACGAGATGCTCAGGAGTCTCGTGGGCTCGGAGATGTGTATAAGAGACAGAGGGACAGATAGACCACCGCCTGGGTCAGGTGCACGGTGCATTCCGGCATCCCGATGAAATGGCAGGCCTGGTAGGCGGCCACCGCAAGCTCCAGTGCACGCGGATCGGCAAGGCCCACGTCCTCGCTGGCAAACCGGGTCACCCGCCGGGCGATATACAGCGGGTCTTCCCCCGCTTCCAACATGCGGGCCAGCCAGTAGACCGCCGCGTCCGGGTCGGAATTGCGCATGGACTTGTGGAGCGCGGAGATCAGGTTGTAATGCTCCTCGCCGGTTTTGTCATACAGCAGCGACTTTTTGGAGGTGCATTGTTCCAGTGTCTGTTCGGTTACGGTGACGGCCTGTCCGGTTACTTCGCCGTTGAGCACCACCATTTCCAGGGTGGACAGGGCGGTGCGGGCGTCCCCGTTGGCAAAGTTAGCGATGGCCCTGAGCATATCCGGTTCGATATTGACATGGAGATCCCCAAAGCCGCGGGGATCGGTGAGCGCACGGGACAGCAGTTTTATCAGGTCATCGGCCGTCAGGCTTTGCAGGACAAAGACCTTGCAGCGGGACAGCAGCGCCCCGTTGACTTCAAAGGATGGGTTTTCGGTGGTCGCGCCGATCAGGATGATGCTCCCCTTTTCCACAAAGGGGAGAAAGGCGTCCTGCTGGGCCTTGTTAAAGCGGTGGATCTCATCCACAAAGACAATGGTCCTCTCGCCGTAGCGGCGGTTTTCCTCCGCCTGCTGCATCACGGTGCGGATCTCCTTGATCCCGCTGGTGACGGCGGAAAAATCGATAAAAGCCGCCTTGGTCCGGTTGGCGATCACCCGGGCCAGGGTGGTTTTTCCCACGCCGGGAGGCCCCCAGAAGATCATGGAGGAGATGTGGTCGCTTTCGATCAGGCGGCGCAGCACTTTTCCTTCTCCCAGCAGATGCTGCTGCCCGACGATCTCGTCCAGCGACTGCGGGCGCAGCCGCTGGGCCAGCGGAGTGGTGGTATCCCGTTCAAAAAACGTTGGCTGTTCCATGGAGATGCCCCCTGCCTGAAAATGGATTTTTAAAGAAAAGGCAAATTTATAGAATCTGTAGAGAGAACGGACTATTTTGTACCACTATTTAGGAAAACAAGCTTTTCTAACTAACGCGCCACTCCCGCCAAAAATTGCACATGAACACGCAAAGTAAACGGCACTATTCCCGGAAAGGGAGAGCGGCGTAGAGTTTAAGGCAAAAAGAAAACGCCATCGCGGACAATACATAATCCGCGACGGCGTGGTGCCGGTGGCCGGACTCGAACCGGCACGGTGTCGCCACCGGTGGATTTTGAGTCCACTACGTCTGCCAATTCCATCACACCGGCAAGTACGCTAAGTATTATAGCGGCAGGGTGAAAAAAAGTCAAGTGTTAATATCAAGCCGGGCACAGGCTTTTCCTGTGCAGGGGTGCCTTCCGCCGAGAAGCCCTCCTGGCGGGCGGGTGCGGCTTCGGGAAAGCGGGCCCCTGTCCGCGGCAAGGGCTTTTCGCAGGAAGATTCCCTTTTCCCGGACGGGAAAAGACAAAAACTTCCCAAGTTTTTATTGTCATTAGTCGCAAATTTTAAAGAAGTTCGGGGGGCGTTTTAGGTAGGTGTAACGCTTTCTTTTTTCGCAGGGGTGTGGTATACTACGGTTAAAATTCAGATTAAGGCCGGCGGCTAACGCCGGAGACTGGGAGGACATCCTATGAAACGCGCGATTATTACGGTTTTGGGAAAGGACACGGTGGGGATTCTCGCCCGCGTCACGGCCGAGTGCGCCGCCCATCATATCAATGTGCTTGAGGTGACCCAGTCGATTTTGCAGGATATGTTCGCCATGATCATGATGGTGGACGTGGCGGCCAGCGATATTCCCTTTACCCAGTTTGTGGATACGCTCGACGGCGTGGGCAAGGAAATGGGACTTTCCATCCACACCATGCACGAAGACATTTTCCACACCATGCATCATATTTGAGGGTTGACGGCTTATGATCGATGTAAAAGATATTCTGGAAACCATCTCCATGTTCGAGGACGAAAACCTCGACGTGCGGACCATCACCATGGGGATCTCCCTGCTCGACTGCTGCGACAGCGATATTGACAAGGCCTGCCGCCGGGTGTACGACAAGATCACCCGGTACGCCAAGGACCTGGTGAAGACCGGCGAGCAGATTGAAAAGGAATATGGCGTCCCCATCATCAACAAGCGGATCGCGGTTACGCCGGCGGCCATGGTGCTGGCGGCTTGCGACGATAAGGATGCGGTGAAGCTGGCGGTTACCCTGGAAAAGGCTGCTGTGGCCTGCGGGGTCAACTTTATCGGCGGGTTTTCGGCGCTGGTGCAAAAGGGATTTTCCCCCGGCGACCGGGAGCTGATCGCCTCCATCCCGGAAGCATTGGCGGTGACCGACCATGTCTGTTCCTCGGTGAACATCGGTTCCACCAAGGCGGGGATCAATATGGATGCGGTGGCGCTGATGGGGCGCACCGTCCGCCAGACGGCCGAGCGCACCGCCGACCGCAACTGTATCGGCTGCGCCAAGCTGGTGGTTTTCTGCAACGCTCCGGAGGATAACCCGTTTATGGCGGGGGCCTTCCACGGCGCGGGGGAACCGGACTGCGTGATCAACGTGGGGGTATCCGGTCCCGGTGTGGTGCGGGCCGCCCTGGCCAAGGCCGGCGACTGCGATTTGACCGGCGTGGCGGATATTATTAAGAAAACCGCTTTTAAGATCACCCGGATGGGCCAGCTGGTGGCGTTTGAAGCGTCCCGCCGTCTGGGCGTCCCGTTTGGGATTGTGGACCTGTCGCTGGCGCCCACGCCGGCCGTCGGCGATTCGGTGGCGCACATCCTGGAGGAGATGGGCCTGGAATGCTGCGGCGCGCACGGGACAACGGCGGCGCTGGCGCTGCTCAACGACGCGGTGAAAAAGGGCGGCGTGATGGCGTCCTCCCATGTGGGGGGGCTGTCCGGGGCGTTTATCCCGGTGACCGAGGACCGCGGCATGATCGACGCGGCCCGCAGCGGCTGCCTGCGGATTGAAAAGCTCGAAGCCATGACCGCCGTGTGTTCGGTGGGGCTGGATATGATCAATATCCCCGGCGATACGCCGGCCGAGGTGATTTCCGCTATCATCGCGGACGAGGCGGCCATCGGCATGGTGAACTCCAAAACCACCGCCGTACGGGTGATCCCGGCCATCGGCAAGAAGGTGGGAGAGGAACTCTCCTTTGGCGGCCTGCTGGGCGGCGGCCCTGTGATGCCGCTCAACGAAAGCTCACCGGCCCGGTTCATTGCCAGAGGCGGGCGCATCCCGGCTCCCATGCAGAGCCTGAAAAATTGATTTTTCGACCAAAGACGGCCGGAAAGCAGCAGCAAATGCAGCGCTGCCTTTCCGGCCTGGATATTTATGATGCTTGGCCATAGCGTTAAGGAGGCGATGAAAATGCCGGATATCATCAAGCAAATCATCGACGTTGACCGCAAGGCACAGGAGACCACCGAGGCAGCCCAGCGGGAAAAGCTGACCTGTGAACAGGAGATCGAAGAAAAGGTAAAGGCCCTGCGGGAGGAATATCTGCAAAAGGCCCGCCGCCGGATCCAGATCAACAGCGAGATGGACCGCACCATCATGGAGCAGAAATGGGCTAAATGCGAGGCCCATTACGACGGACAGGCCGCCGAACTGGAACAGGCCTATGCCGACCACCGTGAGGAGTGGGTGGAACAGATCGTGCAGCGGGTGCTGGAGCAGTAAGCACCGGCGGATATTCTTGGAAAGGACGGGGAGTTCATGGCGCTGTCACATTCGGATCAGGCGATTTCAGCCAAGGCGCACGCTATGTACGGGCGCTGTCTGACCCGTCAGGATTTTAAAAATCTTCTGAGCTGCCACAGCGTGGGCGAGGTGGCAGCCTATCTGAAAACCCGCACCCATTATGCCGATGTGCTGGCCGATGTCAACGAATCCACCGTCCACCGCGGCTATCTGGAGGCCATGATACGCCGCAAGCTGTTTGACGACTATGAATCGCTGATGTACTACGACCGGTCGATGAACCAGCGGCTGTCGGACTATTATATCCAGAAAAGCGAGATTGAGCAGATCATGCGCTGCCTGCAACTGATGCGGGCCGGCCGGATGCGGGATTTCCTGTTTTCGGTCCCCTCGTTTTTAGTGCACACCACCCATCTGGACCTCAAGCGGATGGCGGCAGCCGGAAGCTTTGAGGAATTGGTGGAGGCGACCGGCCACACCCCGTACGAGCCCCTGCTTCGCCGCTTTTTGCCCTGCCGGGTCGAGGAGGTCTCCCTGACGGATGTGGAAAACGCCCTGACCTCTTATCTGTTCCACATGCTGTTTGACGATATCCAGAGCCTGCCCACCCGGCCGCGCAGTGAAATGATGCGGCTGTTCGGCACCCAGGTGGACGCGATCAATGTGTCCCGCATCCTGCGGATGAAGCGGTATTTTAAAATGCAACCGGCCGCCATCCGGAAAAATCTGCTTCCGGTGACCGGCAACCTGTCCAAAACGGTGCTGGGGCAGATGGTGGAGGCGGAGGATGAACAAAAGGTGCTGGAACTGTTTTTTTCCACAGCCGGCAAGTGGCTGGACGAAAAACAGATCCAGCATGTGGATGACCTGGCGGTCCGCCTGCCGTATTTTGCCGCCCGGCGGTTTATGCATTTTTCCACCTATCCGCTGGTGGTATTTGCTTCTTATATCATTATTACCGAAATGGAGCTGGATGACCTGATCAATGTGATTGAGGGCGTCCGTTATGGCCTGGCCCCCGCCGACATCGAAAAGATGCTGGTCCTGGGCGGGAATTGACGATACCGAAAGGGAGGGATTCAAGTTGGCGATCACCACCATGAAATTGGTCAGCATTGTCGGGCTGATGCCGTATCTGGATGATGTCATGCAGGTATGTGGTGAAAGCGGACTGTTTCATCCGGAGGACGCGTTGACCTTTTTCTCGGACACCCGGGATTTTTCCGCCGTGCGGGAGGAAAATCCCTACACCGAGCCGATAAACCGGCTCAAAGCGGCCATCGCACGCATTGGCGGCCAGATCGAAGAGGCGCCGCCCTCCACCAAGGCGCCGCAGGACTGGCTGACCTATATACAGAGTTTCAGCGACCAGGCCACAGCGGCGGCCGACCGTGTGACAGAGCTGACCGGCCGCCAGGAAGCGCTGGTGCGGGATATTGGACAGTTCGAGCACCTCAAGGGGCTGAATGTGGAGCTGAGCAGTATCCTGTCCTGCAAGAATATCAAGGTCCGGTTCGGGCGCCTGCCGGCCGAAAGCTATGATAAGCTGGACCTGTACGGGGACAACCCGTATGTCCTGTTTTTCCCGGCCGGACGGGAAAAGAACTATTACTGGGGCATGTACTTTGCCCCTCTGGAATTTGCCGGTGATGTGGACCATATTTTTTCCGGGCTTTATTTTGAACGGGTGCATATCCCGCCCATGACCGGGACGGTGGAGGAGATCCTCCAGCGGCTCCATCAGGAGCAGGAACAGGCCGCCCGCGATATGGACGAAGCCCGGCAGGCGATGGCCGAGATATGGGAGCGGGAAAAGGCGGATTGCCTGGCGGTTTGGGCCGCCATCCACCGCAAGGAATACCTGTTCGGGCTGCGCCGCTATGCCGCCCGGTATCACGAGGAATTCATCGTGACGGGATGGGTGCCCGCTCCCGACCAAAAACGGTTTGAGGAAATGCTCGCCCCCATCGAATCGGTCTCCGTCACCTTTGAAAAGGCCGAGGCCGACACCCGGCACACCCCGCCGGTCAAGCTGAAAAACAAGGCACCCTTCCGGCCCTTTGAGTTTTTGGTGGACATGTACGGGGTGCCCCGCTACGGGGAGGTGGACCCCACCGGGTTTGTGGCGGTCACCTATGTGCTGCTGTTCGGCATCATGTTCGGCGACGTGGGGCAGGGACTTCTGGTTTCCATCGTGGGGTGGCTGATGTGGAAGTTCAAAAAAATGGCCATCGGCCGCATCCTGGTGCCCTGCGGCATTTCCTCCGCCTTTTTTGGCGTGGTGTACGGCTCGGTGTTCGGATTTGAAAACCTGCTGGACCCGTTTTACAAGGCCGTGTTCGGGCTTGACGAAAAACCGATTGATGTGATGTCGTCGGCCACGTCGATCCTGCTGTTGTCCGTCGCGGCGGGGCTGGTGCTCATCGTCATTTCCATGGGCATCAACATCTATTCCAGCCTGCGAAGGCGGGACTGGGAAAACGCCTTTTTCAGCGCCAACGGCCTGGCCGGGTTTGTGTTTTACGTGGGCCTGATCGCCGGATGCGCCTGCCAGCTGCTGCTGGATATCCCGCTGATGACGCCGGTGTACATCATCCTGGTGCTGGTTCTGCCCCTGCTGGTCATCTTTTGCAAGGAGCCGCTGGGCAAGCTGGTGGCACATGACCCGGACTGGAAGCCGCAGGGGATTGGCGAGTTCATTGTCCAGAACTTTTTTGAGCTGTTTGAAACGCTGCTGACCTATCTTTCCAACACCATGTCGTTCCTGCGGGTGGGCGCTTTCGTGCTGGTCCATGCCGGTATGATGCTGGCCGTGTTTGCCCTGGCGGAGCCCTTCGGCCTGATGGGACATATCGTCACCATGGTGCTGGGCAATGGGATCGTCATCGCCATGGAGGCCACACTGGTGGCCATTCAGGTCATGCGTTTGGAATTTTATGAGATGTTCAGCCGGTACTATATCGGCGACGGCCAGACTTTCCGTCCTCTATCGGTGAATGCCGAAGAATAATCACGACATATTTTGAGTGGAGGTTGTCAATTATGAATGCTTGGTTTTTGATGGTTCCGGTGGCCCTTTTGCTCCTTTCGGTTGCGGCAGCGGTGCTGCTGGTGAAAAAAAGAGGCTGGGCGCCGCATAAGGCGATGAAGATGCATTTCCTCTGCCTGGCGGCCATTATGGCTTTCAGCTTTATCCTGCCCATGGGCGTTGCCGCCGATGAGCCGGCCGATCCGGCGGCCGCACAGACCCAGACCGACGATGCCGCGGCTGCTTCGAGCGATGACGGCCTCAAATATGTCGGCGCTGCTCTGGCGGTGGGCCTGGCGGGCATTGGCGGCGGTATCGCCGTTGCTTCCGGTTCGGCGGCGGCTATCGGCGCCACGGCGGAAAACCCCAAGGCGTTCGGTAAGTCCATCATCTTCGTGGCCCTGGGCGAAGGCCTCGGCCTGTACGGACTGCTCATCTCCATCCTGATCCTGCTGCTGTAACCGGCAGACAAGGGAGGAATGGTTCGTGCGCTTTTATCTAATCAGCGATAACATCGACACCCAGGTGGGGATGCGGCTGGCCGGCATTGAAGGCGTGGTGGTGCACGAGGCGGACGAAGTGCACCAGGCGCTTTCCGACGCCATGGAGCAGGAGGACATTGCCGTTATCCTCATGACCGAACGGCTGGTGTCGCTCTGCCGCGATCTGGTGGACGACCTCAAGCTCAACCGCTCCCGCCCGCTGATCGTGGAGATCCCCGACCGGCACGGCAACGGCCGCGCCAAAGACTCCATCACCCGCTATGTGCGGGAGGCTATCGGTATCAAGATCTGACCCAAAGAAAGGCTGAACCGGCTTATGATAGATAACGATAAAAAAGTCAACAAATTTGTGGAGGCCATCACCGCCTATGCGCAGGAGCAAAGCCGCAGGATCCACGACGAGGTGGAGGCCTTCAAGGCAGAGCGGCTCAAGCAGGCGGAACAGCAGGTGCTGCAGGAATCCTATAACCTGATCCATCAGGAGCGGGAGGATGTCAACAACCAGCTGAAAAAGGAGTTCTCCCAGCGGGAATTCACCCGGCGGGGGGAGCTGATCCGCCGCCGCCAGGAGATCACCGATGCGGTGTTTGACGAGGTGCGGCAGCGGCTGCAGGCCTATACCGCTACCCCGGCTTATGCCGAGAGCCTGCGCGCCTCTCTTGAAAAAATGCAAAAGATCCTTCCGGCACAGGGGACGGTCTATTACCTGTGTGAGCAGGACCGCAAATTGGAAGACAGTCTGCGGGATCTTTGCCCCGAGGGAAGCCGCTTTGATTATGTGGAAGATATCCACCTGGGCGGAATCCGGGGGATGAACGCGCAGGCGGGCATCCTTGCCGACGACACCCTCGATACCAAGATGGAGCAGCAGCACGACTGGTTTGTGCGGACGGTGGGGCTGTCCGTGAAACCGGCGTAGGAAAGGAGGCGGCGCAAATGCAAACTCTTATTCATGGCATCAACGGCCCGGTTGTTACCATCAAAGGGCATACCGGCTTGTCGATGATGGAAATGGTCATGGTAGGCCAGGAACGGCTGGTTGGCGAAGTGATCGGCGTCACCTCCGATAAGACCACCATTCAGGTGTATGAGAACACCACCGGCCTGCGGCCGGGGGAAGAGATCATCACTACCGGCGGGCCTCTGTGCGCCACACTGGGGCCGGGGATACTGGACAATATTTTTGACGGGATCGAGCGCCCCTTGAAGGCGTTGGAAGCGCAGTCCGGCGATTTCATCACCCGCGGCGCCACAGCCCCGGCACTGGATGAGGAACGGACCTGGGATGTGACCGTCACCGTAAAGGAAGGGGATTCGCTGCAGCCCGGCGATATTTACGCCACCTGCCCGGAGACCCCCATCATCACCCATAAATGCATGGTGCCTCCCGGCATGAGCGGCCGGGTGACGAAGGTGCAGCCAAACGGGGCTTATCATGTCAACGACACGGTGGTGGTGCTCACCGATGAGGCCGGGCAGGAACATCCCCTGTCCCTGTGCCAGAAGTGGCCCATCCGGGTACCCCGCCCGGTGACACGCCGCAAGTACGCCAACATGCCGCTGGTGACAGGGCAGCGGGTTATTGATACCCTGTTCCCGCTGGCCAAGGGGGGCGCGGCCGCCATCCCCGGCGGATTCGGCACCGGAAAAACCATGACGCAGCACCAGCTGGCCAAGTGGTGCGATGCGGATATCATCATCTACGTCGGCTGCGGCGAGCGGGGCAACGAGATGTCCCAGGTGCTCGAGGAATTTTCGAGCCTGGTCGACCCCAAATCCGGCCGTCCCATGACCGACCGCACCGCCCTGATCGCCAACACCTCCAACATGCCGGTGGCGGCGCGGGAAGCGTCCATTTACACCGGCATCACCCTGGCGGAATATTACCGCGATATGGGATACCACGTCGCCATTATGGCGGATTCCACCTCCCGCTGGGCGGAAGCGCTGCGGGAAATTTCCGGACGGCTGGAAGAGATGCCGGCCGAAGAGGGGTTCCCGGCTGTCTCTTATACACATCTCCGAGCCCAC
>ENA-OYDO01000804-OYDO01000804.1-human-gut-metagenome-genome-assembly--contig:-NODE-804-length-9547-cov-5.100611_pt1 | contig 9547 bp, 9 predicted proteins | sample MGYA00243553_ERZ652911 | MGnify/ENA primary metagenome ERZ652911 (study PRJEB26926, sample SAMN06164635) | human gut metagenome | biome: ENVO:00009003; feature: ENVO:2100002; material: ENVO:00002003... | reverse complement strand
CGGCATTACCGATAAGCGGGTTGATTTTGTTATCCTTACCTAATACCAAGTTGAATATCTTCACGAAGATAACTCCAGAAGCAGTAGCAATGATGAATGACAATGCACCCAGCGCGAAAATCAAAATCGAATCAATGGTAAGGAATTCTGAAGCTTGCGTGGAAGCACCTACTGTCAATCCTAATAAGATGGTAATGGTATCAATCAGCGGACCGCGGGCAGTTTCTGCCAAGCGACGGGTTACACCGCTTTCTTTCAATAAGTTACCAAAGAAAAGCATACCCAATAGAGGCAGACCCGACGGAACCAGAAAACAAGTAAGTAACAAACCAATGATAGGGAACATTACTTTTTCTGTATGAGAAACGACGCGTGGTGGTTTCATACGGATCAAACGTTCGTGCTTGGTAGTGAGCAGACGCATGATAGGCGGCTGGATAACCGGTACCAATGCCATGTATGAATAGGCTGATACCGCAATAGCTCCCATCAGGTTAGGCGCCAGTTTGGATGAAAGGAAGATTGCTGTCGGACCGTCCGCACCACCGATGATGCCGATAGCACCAGCCTGCATCGGATCAAAGCCCATTGCCAATGCAATCATGTATGCACCGAAAATACCAAACTGTGCGGCAGCACCAATCAACATCAGTTTAGGATTTGAAATCAATGCCGAGAAATCCGTCATTGCACCGATACCTAAAAAGATAAGTGGTGGATACCATCCGGAGGTAACTCCTTGATATAAAATATTAAGAACAGAACCTTCCTCATAGATGCCGACTTTCAGTCCGGCTTCCATGTTGAAAGGAATATTACCGATCAAGATACCAAAACCGATAGGAATGAGCAACATCGGCTCAAATTCCTTGGCCACGGCAAGGTATATGAAGAATAAACCTATCAGGATCATTACGATATGACCAACAGTAGCATTGGCAAAACCCGTATATGTCCAAAAGTCAGCTAGGTTATTCCCTAAAAAGTTGATAAATTCTCCCATATTATTCAATAATTACAAGGTCAGTACCTTCGAGAACGGATTCTCCTTTACTTACATTGATTGCGGTGATCTTGCCGTCTTTGTCTGCGTTGATGTTATTCTCCATCTTCATAGCTTCAAGGATAATGATGGTTTGCCCCTTTTTTACGGTATCACCAACATTTACCTTAATATCAAGGATTACACCTGGCAACGGAGATTTAACGCCCGATTTTCCTGTAGAAGTTGCAGCAGGCTTTACTACTGTAGTTGGAGCCGGAGCAGGGCTGGTTGATGCAGGACGAACTACCGGTTTCACTACAGCTTTCGGAGCTTTTTCCATTTCCACTTTGTAAGGAGTACCGTTCACTTCAACATGAGCGATATTGTCTTCTATATCTCCAATGGCAACTTTGTATACGTTACCGTTGATCTTATATTTATATTCTTTCATCATTTTATCTTTTTATTGGTGACTTACTTTTTGTGGGGAGTTTCACGCAAGGTATAAATCTTAGAACTCCACGGTGAATAGCTACGTTTTACACGAGTAATGGTAAGAACAGTTTCTTCTACATCGTGTACATCGCTTTGCATTTCGTGCATAGCCATGGCAATTGCGGCGAATACTTCGCCTGGAGCTTCACCCAGTTTCTTTTCTTTGGCTTCTTGTTTGTCGGTAATACCTTTTACCTTCATGGCATTGCGCTTGCTCAGGTTGACAGAAATACGGCCTATAACTTTGAAAGCAATAAACAGAAGGAGCAAGCCTACGAATACGACACTCATAGCTGATATGGACATACCAATACCCACACTGTCATGTTCTTCAAACTTTTCCATCTTAGCGTTGCTGTTGATAGTCTTGTTGTTAGTGCTAGGAGTTACATACTTGTCTGCACTAGAACCTTTTACTTCCCATTCATTTGCAGCGTCGCTGACACGTGCGTATGATTGGTTTGCCTGTAATGTACCTGCAGGAACTATAATCTGATCCAATAATTTCTTGCCTGAATCATACAAGCCGATCCAATTGTTCGTTGCGGCATTCAGGGTGAAGTTGGTGTGGAAAGTACCACGGTTAGGTTCACCATCTGCCCAGAACAAAGCGTGCTGGCGAGGTTTGATCAAAGTCAATACATCACCTTTAGGGATAAAATAAGTAGCAGTATCTCCAGGCTGGCTGCTCACCTTCAGTAAACAACCGGCAAGGTCTGCGCTACCAAATGATCTATTGAATATTTCAATCCATGCGCTGTGTACTCCGTAGTCATCTTGGAAATTGCTTTCATTTTCAATCAGCACTTCATTCAGTACCAGCTTGGTGTTTGATTTCTGTTCTCCACAAGAACATAAACCCACCATCAGCAGCAAAGAAAGGAATATTCCTATATTTAATTTCTTCATGTTCAATTCTCAATTTTTAATTTTTAATTAAAGAGGAATATTACCATGCTTCTTAGCCGGATTGGTTAATTTCTTAGTTTGCAACTGTTGCAATGCACGGATGATGCGGAAACGGGTATTACGCGGTTCAATCACATCATCAATATAGCCATATTTGGCAGCATTGTAAGGATTGGCGAACAGCTTGGTGTATTCAGCTTCTTTTTCGGCTAGGAATGCGGCAGGATTTTCCTGTTCTTTGGCTTCGCGGGCGTATAATACTTCTACTGCACCTGCACCACCCATAACGGCGATTTCGGCAGTAGGCCATGCATAATTCATATCACCGCGAAGTTGTTTACAGCTCATTACAATGTGAGATCCGCCGTATGATTTACGCAGGGTAATTGTTACTTTGGGTACAGTCGCTTCGCCGTAAGCATACAGCAACTTGGCACCGTGGAGGATTACACCGTTGTATTCTTGTCCTGTACCCGGAAGGAATCCCGGAACATCTACTAATGAAACAAGAGGTATATTGAAAGCGTCGCAGAAACGTACAAAACGCGCACCTTTACGTGACGCATTGCTGTCAAGTACACCCGCCAGATATTTTGGCTGGTTTGCAACAATACCTACAGATTGTCCGTTGAAACGTGCGAAACCAATGATGATATTTTTAGCGTAGTGAGGTTGGACTTCCAAAAACTCACCATTATCTACGATGGCGCTGATCACCTCATACATATCGTATGGTTTGTTGGGGCTGTCGGGGATAATTTCGTTCAAAGAGTCTTCCAGACGGTCGATAGGATCGGTACAGTCTACATAGGGAGCTTCTTCCAGATTATTTTGAGGAATATAGCTTAACAATTTGCGGATCATGGCTAACCCTTCTTCTTCCGTCTTGGCAGTAAAATGAGTAACACCGGATTTGGTAGAATGAACGCTTGCACCACCTAAGTTTTCTTGGCTTACATCTTCACCTGTAACAGTCTTTACCACTTTCGGTCCGGTAAGGAACATATATGATGTGCCTTCCATCATCAAGGTGAAGTCTGTCAGCGCAGGAGAGTAAACAGCTCCGCCTGCACAAGGACCGAAAATACCTGAAATCTGTGGAATAACACCTGAAGCAAGAATATTGCGTTGGAAAATTTCAGCATAACCGGCCAGCGCATTGATACCTTCTTGAATACGTGCGCCACCCGAGTCATTGATACCGATACAGGGAGCACCCATTTTCATGGCTTGATCCATTACTTTGCAGATTTTCAGAGACATTGTTTCTGACAGAGAACCGGCAGAAACAGTGAAATCCTGTGCAAAGATGTAAACTAAACGTCCTTCTATGGTACCACAACCTGTTACTACACCGTCGCCCGGATAATGTTTTTTCTCCATGCCAAAATTGGTGCATCTGTGTTCCACAAACATATCCATTTCTTCGAAACTGCCTTCATCCAGCAACATGGCTATGCGTTCGCGGGCTGTATATTTTCCTTTATCATGCTGTTTTGCAATTGCTTTATCACCTCCACCCATGCGTGCTGTAGCCCGGCGTTCGATAAGCTCTTTTATTTTTTCAAGTTGATTGCTCATTTTACTTATGATTTTACAATTTACGATTAAAAAATAATTCTATTTACGCTTGAACCAGACTAAATATACTGACTTCAATCGTGAATAGTCAGATCTCGTGTTTTATGGTTTTTCGCAAAGCTCAGTCAGGACGCCCAAAGTTGATTTGGGATGTAAAAAAGCAATTTGCAAACCTTCAGCACCTTTACGCGGAGCTTTGTCAATGAGACGGATGCCAGTGGTTTCCGCTTCGGCTAACGCATTTGCCACACCATCTTCCACTGCAAAAGCCAAATGATGCATACCACCGTTGCCATTATTTTTTTCAATGAACTTTGCGATAGTGCTTTCGGGGCTTGTAGGTTCCAGCAGTTCTATTTTAACATCACCTACTTTCAGAAAAGCGGTTTTAACTTTCTGATCCTCTACTGTTTCGATATTGTAGCATTTCAGACCTAATACGTTTTCATAATACGGCAGGGCCTCTTCAATGCTCTTTACGGCAATGCCCAGGTGTTCAATGTGTGAGATTTTCATGATCTTATAATTTTAATAGTTTGGTTTTATACTCAAGTTTTCAGATAAAACTGCACAAAGAAAGTAATTTCGAGTTAAATAAAGAAATATTTCTTCAATTTTATTTCTTATTTGCGAGATGCTTCACAACACTTTAGACAAAAAGACAAAAATGAATTAAATATAGAATTTGCACAAGAGTTTGTTCAGCCACTTCCAACTGAAGCGGAACCAGCGGCGTGTACTGCTCTGCTTGCCGCCAAAGCGGAGTATAAAGTCCCTGTAACCGTGCTTTTTGAACGGTAATCCTGCATCCATGAATTCCAAATGTGCATATCCTTTTTCGTGAGCATAGGTAATAGGTGCCCATACGGCTAGAATACCGGGGTAAAGAAAAGCATAGGTTTTCCGCATACCTCCTGAGAACCACAGATAAGCACTTTCTTTTGAGAAAAGACAGATAGAACCACCTATGATTTTGCCTTTATATTTCACAAGAAACACTTTGGCTAATTCTTTTTCTGGGTTTTGCCATGCTAATAGCCGGAAAAAGCCGATGTCCGGGAAATGTTTTCTTACCTGTGAGGAATAGGCTTTTTTCAACATTCGTGAGAAATCTTGAATATCTTTCTCATTGTCGGCTACTTCCATGATGGCACCGTTTCTCAACGCTTTGTTTATTTGTCTTTTGCGAGACATGCTCAGCCGTTCGTAAGGGACTTTACTGTGCAGTGAGTTACGTACTCTTAGCCAATTAATGGCGAAATAGTTGTTCTTTCTGAAAGCTTTGTATCCGAATAGCGGATTTTCCAAGTTGCGGAACTCGATGAGGAACGATTTGCATAATACTTCGTTGGTGAGATGTTCCAATATTTCCCCGAACAGGTCTTCCTTATTCTGTTCTTCATCAAAATACTCGCCTGTGCCATAAATCTCGCATCGTTTGATGATTGCGGGGGGGAACAAGCGCATACTCTTCCGGATGACAGCCAGCAGTTTGCCTACAGGACGGTTTCCTATATAGGCTACGATAAGCAGAGGTTCGTATCCCCGAGTCATTTCAAAGACATGAAACAACTCGGTAGAATGGAAAATGTTTGTTCCAGGCAGAGGGGGAATGGCATTTCCTTTGCGATATGTACTTAATCTGACAGGCATCTCTAATTGCAAATTTATTGTTTTTTGTTTATCAATCCACATTCTAGTTGTATATTTGTGCAGAAAAATAAATTAACAGGGTATATTATGGAACAATTTAGTGACTTAATAAAGAACAGACGCAGCATGCGTAAGTTCACGGATCAAGAGTTGACACAGGAAGAGGTGGTTGCTTTGTTGAAGGCTGCTTTGATGGCTCCGTCTTCTAAACGTAGCAATTGCTGGCAGTTTCTTGTGGTAGATGATAAGGATATGCTGGAAAAACTTTCCCATTGTAAGGAGATGGGGGCGGCTTTCCTAGCGGATGCTGCTATGGCTGTAGTTGTGATGGCTGATCCGTTGGCTAGTGATGTCTGGATTGAAGATGCGTCAATTGCTTCCATAATGATCCAGTTGCAGGCAGAAGATTTGGGGTTGGGAAGTTGTTGGATACAGGTGCGTGAACGTTTTACCGCTACCGGGATGCCCTCGGGTGAATACGTGCATACGCTGCTTGATATTCCGTTGCAGTTGCAGGTGGTTTCCATTATAGCGGTAGGACATAAGGGCATGGAACGCAAGCCTTTTAATGAGGACCATTTACAATGGGAGAAAATTCACATCAATAAATTTGGAGGCAAGTAAACGTGGCTGCTGTCAATCATAAGGATACGTATAAAGCTTCTGCGGTGTTTCTCATTGTGATGGGTATGCTTTATCTGATCGATAAGTTTATAGGATTTGCCTCACACGGGTTGCCATGGGTTATGCAGAAAGACAATCTGTTACTGTATGCAGCTGTTATTTTCCTTTGGTTCAAGGTCGATAAGTCAGTAGGAATTGTATTGGCGGGTATATGGCTGATATTGAATATCAGTTTGGTGATAGCTTTGTTGGGGCAGATGTCTGCTTATTTGTTGCCGGCGGCTTTGTTGTTGTTAGGAGTTATTTTATATTTAGTTTCGACCCGATGATGAAAATAGTTCTGATAGGAGCCGGCAATGTGGCTACCCATTTGGGAATCGCTTTACAAAAGGCAGGGTGTCTTATTTTGCAGGTATACAGCCGTACAGAGGAATCTGCTTCTGCATTGGCTGCCAGACTTTCAGTAGACTACACAATTGTGCCGGACGAGATACGTCGGGATGCCGATTTGTATATTGTAGCGCTGAAAGATGCAGTTTTGCGACAATTGGCTCCTGTATTGGTGAAAGGAAGGGAGCAGGCTTTGTTTGTACATACGGCGGGTAGTATGCCTATGGATTTATGGAAGGGGTTGGTAAAACGCTATGGGGTACTTTATCCTATGCAGACTTTTAGCAAGCAGCGTGAAGTGGATTTCAATACTGTACCTTTTTTTATAGAAGCATCTGCTCCGGCAGAAGTGGAATTGCTGCGTATGGTGGCAGTTCGTCTCAGTCCTAAAGTGTATGAAGTGACTTCCGGTCAACGTAGGCATTTGCATCTGGCGGCAGTCTTTGCTTGTAATTTTGCTAACCATATGTATGCATTAAGTTCACATATACTGGAAAAGCAGGGGATTTCTTTTGAAGTGATGCTTCCGCTGATAGACGAAACTGCCGGCAAAGTACATGAACTTTCTCCCACACAGGCGCAGACAGGTCCGGCTGTACGCTACGATGAAAACGTAATAAGCAAACATTTGGAGATGTTGGCGGATGAGGAGTCTTTGCAGGAATTGTACGAAAAGATAAGTAAAAGTATTCATAATCTCCCTTTGTCTGTCATTCAGGCAAATAAAGAGGGAAAGAACTCATAAGTGGTATGATAAACTATGATTTAAAGAAAATAAAGGCATTGGTATTTGATGTAGATGGGGTATTGAGTGCGGAAACTATTTATTTGCACCCCAATGGTGAACCCATGCGTACGGTTAATATCAAGGATGGGTATGCATTACAGTTGGCTGTGAAATGCGGGCTGCATGTTGCCATCATTACTGGTGGAAATACCGAGGCGGTGCGTAAGCGTTATGAGGGGCTGGGTATCAAGGATGTTTATCTGGCTGCTGCGGTAAAGACCCGGGAGTATGCCCATTTGAAGGAAAAATATGGATTGCAGGATGAGGAGATACTCTATATGGGCGATGATATTCCCGATTATGAAGTGATGCGTTTGTGTGGGCTGCCTTGTTGTCCTGCTGATGCGGCACCTGAGATAAAGGAAACAGCTGTTTATATTTCTCATCGTAACGGGGGATATGGATGTGGCCGTGACGTGGTGGAACAGGTCTTGAAGGCTCAAGGAAAATGGATGGCTCATGAAAGAGCCTTCGGGTGGTAATGAAATAAAGAAAAGCTATGTTGGAAAATTTAGAAAAATATAAAATAATCCTTGCTTCCAATTCTCCGCGCCGTAAAGAATTGTTATCCGGCTTAGGTATAAAATATGAGGTAAAAACACTACCCGGCATAGAGGAAACCTATCCGGATACATTGAAAGCAGAGGAAATTCCTTTGTATATAGCTTGCGAGAAGGCGGCTGCTTACCGGAATACCATGCATCCGGACGAATTGATTATTACTGCTGATACCATTGTATGGTTGGACGGTGTAGTCATGGGCAAGCCTCATAACGAGGATGATGCACGGCAGATGTTGTGGAAGCTTTCTGGCAAGACCCATCAGGTGATAACTGGGGTTTGTCTGACTACTGCCAGGACTCAGAGAAGTTTTTCTGCTGTGACAGAAGTAACGTTTGCAGAATTGTCCGATGAGGAGATCAATTATTATATTCGGGTTTACAAGCCGATGGATAAGGCTGGTTCTTATGGTATACAAGAGTGGATAGGTTTCATTGGTGTCCGTGGTATTTCAGGTAGTTACTTCAATGTGATGGGGCTTCCTGTACAGCGCCTGTACACGGAACTGAAAAAACTATAAGTCAGTATGTGAACAGTAGGGGCCGTGTTTTTGTTATTTATATGAACTATAAATGGAAAAACAATTATGGCTTATAAAATAGCTTTTTACGACACGAAACCCTACGACGAACGCTCGTTTACGGAGGCTAATGAGAAGTTTGGCTTTGATATCAGGTATTACAAAGGCCATTTGAATATGAATAACGTGGTGTTGACCAAAGGAGTGGATGTGGTTTGCATCTTCGTAAACGATACGGCTGATGCCGAAGTTATCCGGGCAATGGCGGATAATGGTGTTAAACTGCTGGCTTTAAGATGTGCTGGTTATAATAATGTGGATTTAGCGGCAACGGCAGGTAAGATGAAAGTGGTACGGGTACCGGCATATTCGCCATATGCTGTTGCCGAATTTACAGTGGCATTGATGTTGTCACTCAATCGTAAGATTCCTCGTGCCACAATGCGCACACGTGACGGAAACTTTTCTTTGCATGGACTTATGGGATTTGATATGCATGGCAAGACTGCCGGAATTATCGGTACGGGTAAGATTGCCAAGATTTTAATTCAGATATTACGTGGATTTGGTATGAATGTTCTTGCATATGATCTTTATCCCGATTACAATTTTGCCCGTGAACATCAGGTGGTTTATTGTACTTTGGATGAACTTTATCATAGTTCGGATATCATCTCCCTGCATTGTCCTTTGACAGAACAGACAAAGTATCTGATTAATGATTATTCCATCAGTAAAATGAAAGATGGGGTGATGATTATCAATACGGGGCGTGGGCAGTTGATTCACACCAATGCCTTGATAGAGGGACTGAAGACTAAAAAGGTGGGATATGCCGGTCTGGATGTATACGAGGAAGAAGAGCCTTATTTTTATGAAGATAAGTCCGACAAGATTATTGATGATGACACTTTAGCTCGTCTTCTGTCTTTCAATAATGTGATTGTAACTTCACATCAGGCTTTTTTTACCAAAGAGGCAATGACGAATATTGCTCATACTACTCTACAAAACGTGAAAGACTTTGTTGAAGGTAGACCTT
>ENA-OYDO01000778-OYDO01000778.1-human-gut-metagenome-genome-assembly--contig:-NODE-778-length-9878-cov-4.678001_pt1 | contig 9878 bp, 9 predicted proteins | sample MGYA00243553_ERZ652911 | MGnify/ENA primary metagenome ERZ652911 (study PRJEB26926, sample SAMN06164635) | human gut metagenome | biome: ENVO:00009003; feature: ENVO:2100002; material: ENVO:00002003... | reverse complement strand
TCCGAAAGACTGCAATGCAAAGAGAGGCCGGTGAAAACCGGCCTCTCTTATTTTTATCGCTTCCTATTGTTACAGCAGCCTGCGGCGCAGCTCGTCGCATGCGGCGGCGGGATTCCGGTGGTCGAAAAGGTATCCGGCGATGCCCAGCCCTTCGGCGGCGGCGATATTCGCCGCGCGGTCGTCGATGAAAAGGGTTTCGGCGGGATCGAGTCCGTAGCGTTCCAGCAGGATTTCGTAAATCCGCGGTTCGGGCTTTACCGTCCCCTCCTCGCAGGAGACCACCTCACCGTCGAAAAGCCCGTAGACGGGGAAACGGCGCAGGAAGTCGATGAACTCCCGCGACATGTTCGACAGCACATATAACTTATAACCGACCCGTTTCAGGTCGCCGACCAACGCACGGGTTTCGACGATCTCCTCCTGCCGGTCGATCGCATCCCGAATAAAACGGGCCGTGACCCGCTCATCGCACGCCTTTTCCCGGCTCAATATACGGACGACCTCATCGAGCGTAAGGGTGCCCCGGTCGTAATCCACCCAAAATTCCGGCATTTTCTCCGCATGGATGAACGCGAAGAACTCCATAAATTCCGGCTCCCACTTACGTGGATCGCGCCCGAAAACCACACCTCCCAGATCAAATACGATATTTTTCATACGGCAAAGATAGTGAAAGGTGAGTGCAATCGTGCGGGCTTGCACGCAAAGATTGCCGAACCGCCTCCTATCTTCTGCAAAGATAGTGAAAACCGAGAGAAAACGGGAACTTGTTTACAGTTTTCCGAGGCGCAACCTACGTAAAATCGTACAAGGCACGGGCAAATTAAAATATCGCTTCCGAACAAAACAACCTTTTCATCTAATTTTTTAGTAGATTTATTTGCACATCTAAAATTTTAGTACTAAATTTGTAGTAAACCAATAAAAACACAATGAAAACAGACAATACCACCCTCAAAAAACTGACACGCGGCGAAGAAGAGGTCATGCAGATCCTCTGGCAACTGGGCGCAGGTTCCATCAATGATCTCATCGCCGCAATGCAGGAGCCCAAACCGAAATATACGACCATCGCCACTTTCGTCAAAATACTCGAGAACAAAGGCTACGTCGGACGTACGGAACGGGGCAAAAGTTACGAATACTACCCGCTCGTTCCCAAAGAAGAGTACGCCAAGACGGTTGTTTCTTCGATATTGAACTCCTACTTCGACGGGTCGTTGGCCCAAATGGTTTCTTTCTTCTCCCGGCGAGAAGACCTTTCGATACAAGAAACCGAACAAATCCTCGCCATCATCCGGCAAGCCCGACATAAAACCGACAAGTCATGAAAGAGATCGTCCGATACATCCTCGAAACAGTCGTTTGCAGCGGCATACTGTACGGCGCATACCTGCTGTTTCTGCGCAATTGCACGGGGTACCTCGCAGCACGGCTCTGCCTCACGGGGTCGCTCCTCGCGGCGGCTCTCATTCCCTTGCTCCGAATTCCGGTCTGGCCGGGCAAGGTGATTTACGCCACCGCAGGCACTCCCGCCAAAACCACCTTCACCGCCCCCTCCGTTTCCGCCGCCGCGTTCGATTACGAGGCAGCGATATGGATCGTGTACGGTTGCGGAGTACTTCTTCTACTCTCTTCCATGTTCCGGCAAGCGCTTCTGATCCGACGCCTGCGACGACACAGTACACAGGAACGAATCGGACGTATCGTATTGGTACGCCCTACTGCTCAAATCGCATCGTTCTCCTTCTTCCGCACGATTTATATCAGCCGCTCCGTCGCAGAAAAAGACATTGCGGCGATCTTCGCCCACGAAAAGAGTCACGTCATCCACCGCCATTCGCTCGAACGGATCGTTATGGAGAGCCTGAAAGCCCTGCTGTGGTGGAATCCTTTCGCGTGGCTCGCAGCACGCGCACTTACCGAAGTGGAAGAGTTCGAAGCCGACCGCGACGTACTCGCCGAGGGGCACGACACAGGAAATTATCTGAAAACCATCTTCACGCAGCAGTTCGGTTACAGTCCGGACGTAGCCGACGGTCTGTCCAATTCATTAACCAATTCATTAACAAAAAAACGAATCCAAATGATGACAACGCCTATGAAGAGCAGATACGCTCTGCTCCGCCTGATCGCAATGCTCCCCATCGTCACCGGCCTGCTGGCAGCTTTCGGATTCACCTCCAAAGCGGCAGAAATCCGCATCCAGGACAAATTGCCGTCAGCTTACACCCCGACCGACCCGCCAGCGGAAACCGCCGAAAAAACCGCCTCCCCGGAAAACGAAGACTACGACCTACTGCTCGTAGTCGATGGGGAAGTCACCGATTTCAAGACGGATCCCGTCACCGGCCTGCGCTCTCTTACACTTCCCAGTGGTACCTATAGCATCGTAGGAACAGAGAATCTCACGCCCGAAATGCGCGAGAAATACGCCGCCTATCTTCCCGGAAAGGCCGCCGACAGGGAAAGCTTCGAAAGTCCAAATACGGGATGAAACCGCTTACTCCCAGATCGCCGTCTGCAATGCCACGCTCGCACTCGAACAGACAGAGCAGATGCCCTCATTCCAGAGCGGAGATATGAAGGCTTTCCACAACTGGGTAAACAGTCAGATCCGTTATCCGGCGGAGGCTTTCAAAAATAATCTCGGCGGGAAAGTCGTAGCACAATTCACTGTCGATCAAGCCGGCAGCGTCGGCGACATAAAGATTTTGCAGTCCCCGGATAAATGCTTCAGCGATGAAGTGACCCGGATACTGGAATCCTCGCCGAAATGGACACCGGGCCGCGACGAAAAAGGTGACGCCGTAAAGGTCAGTCTCGTCATTCCCGTCGATTTCCGAATGACCGCAGAGAAGCCTTCGGGAAATTAACAGGACTCTTTACAACCTGCAGGACAAGAATCCCTGAATTGGCCGGGAATTTTCCGATCCATACCCTTGTCAAGCAGCTTCTACCGACAAAAAAGAGGTTACGGTTTACACCGTAACCTCTTTTTACATCAGAATATAGACCTCTATCAGCTGCCGAAATTATCGTAAAGAATATTCTCGGAGGGCACGCCCAGGCTGTCGAGCATCTTCACCACCGACGAAATCATCATCGGAGGACCGCACATGAGGTAAATATTGTCCTCGGGAGCCTGATGGTTCTTCAGGTAATTCTCATACAGCACGTTGTGCACGAATCCGGGCGTATATTTCACTCCGGCGGCATCCGCCTGGGGATCCGGACGGTCGAGCGCCAGATGGAACTTGAAATTCGGGAACTCCCGCTGGATTTCGAGGAACTCATCCATATACGGCACCTCCTTGAGCGCGCGGGCGCCGTACCAGAACGATACGGGACGCGAAGTCTTCTCGGTCTTGAACAGGTGCATGATGTGGCTGCGCATCGGTGCCATACCTGCACCGCCGCCGATGAATACCAGCTCCTGCGTCGCGGGCAGGTTGTCAGGCAGGAAGAACTCGCCGTAAGGACCCGAAATCGTCACCTTGTCGCCCGGCTTGCGGGAGAAGATGTACGACGAGCAGATACCGGGATTCACCTTGGCGAAGGTACCCGTAGCCCGGTCGAACGGAGGCGTGGCGATACGGATGTTGAGCATGATAATATTGCCCTCGGCCGGATGGTTGGCCATCGAATAGGCCCGGAACGTAGGTTCGGGATTCTTGGTCACCAGATCCCACATCTTCATCTTGTCCCAATCCTCGCGGTAAGGCTCTTCGATGTCCATGTCGGAGAATTTGATGGCATCGTACTTCGGAATGTCGATCTGGATATAGCCGCCGCTGCGGAACTTGAGGTTCTCGCCTTCGGGCAATTTCACCACGAACTCCTTGAGGAAGGTCGAGATATTGCGGTTCGAGATCACCTCGCACTCCCACTTCTTGACGCCCAGCACCGACTCCGGCACGTGGATCTTGAGATTTTCCTTGACTTTCACCTGACAGCCCAAGCGCCAATGCTCCTTGGCCATCTTACGGTTGATAAAGCCCGTTTCGGTCGGCAGCAATTCGCCGCCGCCCTCCAGCACCTGACATTTGCACATGCCGCACGAACCGCCGCCGCCACATGCCGACGGCAGGAACACGTTGTTGTTGGCCAGCGTCGAAAGCAGCGTGCCGCCGCTCTCGGCGATGAGCACTTTCTCCCCGCCGTTGATGTCGATGGTGACATCGCCCGAGGTGGTCAGTTTCGCCTTCGCAAAGAGAAGCAACCCCACGAGAATCAGGGTTATCACCAGAAAGGCAACGATCGCTATGATAATTGTTAACGTCATCTTTTTATCTCTTTTAAAGGATTACAACTTGATACCCGAGAAGATCATGAACGCGATACCCATCAAACCCGTGATGATGAATGCGATACCGGGTCCCCGGAGTGCAGCGGGAATCTGCGAGTAGGTCGTCTTCTCACGAATGGCGGCCATCATCACAATCGCCAGCCACCAGCCCAGACCGGAGCCCAGACCATAGACGATCGACTGCCAGAGCGAGGTGATTTCCAGGGCATCGACCTTTTGCTGCATGAAGAGCGAACCGCCCATGATGGCACAGTTCACGGCGATCAGCGGCAGGAAGATACCCAACTGATTATAAAGCGTCGGCGAGAATTTCTCGACGGCCATCTCCACGAGCTGCACGAAAGCGGCGATCGTGGCGATAAAGACGATGAAAGTCAAAAAGCTCAAATCGACACCCGGGACCAATACATCGGCTTTGAGGACGTATTCGTACAAAAGGTAGTTCAGAGGCACGGTCATCACCATCACGAACGTAACGGCCAGACCCAGGCCGAGGGCCGTCTTGACGCTCTTCGATACGGCGATGTAGGAACACATGCCGAAGAAGAAGGCGAAGACCATGTTGTCGATAAAGATCGACCGAATAAAGATATTCAATGATTCCATACGTTACCCTCCTATTTTTCCTGTAAATCCTTATTGTGAGAACGATGTACCCAGATGATGCACCCCACGATGATCAGCGCCATCGGCGGGAAGAGCATCAGACCGTTGTTGGAATAGCCGCCGCCGTTGGCGATGTACCAGCTTTCGGGAACGATCTGGTAGCCGAGCAGCGTTCCCGAACCGAACAGTTCGCGGAAGAAGGCCACGATCACCAAAATCATACCGTAGCCCAGACCGTTGCCGATACCGTCGAGGAATGCGGGCCAGGGCTTGTTGCCCAAAGCGAATGCCTCCACACGACCCATCACGATACAGTTGGTGATAATCAGACCGACATATACGGAGAGCTGTTTGGACACTTCATAGACGTATGCCTTCAGTATCTGGTCCACGAGAATCACCAGCGCGGCGATCACGACCAGCTGAACGATAATACGGATACGCGAAGGCACGCCCTTGCGCAGGCAGGACATCACCATACTCGAAAAACCGGTCACGACGGCCACCGAGAGGGCCATTACGATCGCCGGCTTCATCTGCACGGTTACCGCCAGGGCCGAGCAGATACCCAGGATCTGCACGATGACGGGATTGTTCGCAGAGAACGGACTGGTCAGGTATTTCAAATTCTTAGCCGAGAAGATCGACTCCTTTTCATTACTCATGGCTCTCGTTTACGTTTTGCTGGTTAGACACTTCCGAACTTGCAGCCTCGTTCGCGGCAACGGGTACCGACTGTGCTGCGGCCTGATGCTGACTTTCGAAGTAAGGCAGGTAAGCCGACAGGCAATCGCGGAGCATGGCCGTCACGCCGTCCGAGGTTTTCGTACCGCCCGAAATACCATCTACCTCGTGCTCGGGATCTTTCGCACCGCCCTTGCGCAGGCTGACCGATACGAACTCTCCGTTCTTGAACAGCTTCTTGCCGGCGAAATGCGCCTGAAACTTAGGCGTGGCGATCTCGGCACCGAGGCCCGGGGTTTCGCCCTTGTGGGCCATGACGATACCCGACACGGTATCCATATCCTTTTCGAGCGCCACATACCCCCAGATATCGCCCCAAAGACCCATACCGATCAGCGGAATGACGACGCGACCGTCTTCGGTCTGAAACAGAATAAGACGCTTGGCATCGTAATTATCGCGGATATTCTGGTTGGTGGCGAGCATCGCGAAGACCTCCTTGGAGGGAGTTTCGGTTTTCACGCCGTCGGCATCGAGGACGAAGGATTTGACCTGGTTGTCGAAATCGGCCAGCGCCCGGTCGAACTCCTGCGGATTTTCGTCGGGGCTGTACCCGAGCGACTGGAGAATATTGCTCTTCTTCTCCTGCAACTCGTTCTCCGCCTGACGCTTTTGCAACGAGAGCGAAGCCACGGCCAGCAGAGTCGCCACGATAACGACCATGACCGTAGAATAGACGATGATATAAGTGTTGCTGTTGGGATTGTGCATCCAGCCCTTTTTCCGGCCGGACCGATCCTCCGTAAATGCCGACGAGGAAGCCTGGCAGACGGGGCAGGTATCGGGTGCGGAGTTACCTTCGTGGACATGTCCGCAAATGCTGCATACGAATTTTTTCTTTGCCATATCTCCCCTATTTTACCAATTTAACACGTTTCTTCCGGCGCGAGATGCTGGACTCGACCACGCAGTAGTCCACCAGCGGAGCCAATGCGTTCATGAAGAGGATCGCAAGCATCATACCTTCGGGATAGGCCGGATTGACCACACGGATCAACACGGCGAGCGCACCGGTGAGGAACCCGACGATATATTGGCCCGTACGGGTCTGGGCCGACGTGACGGGATCGGTGGCCATGAACACGGCGCCGAAAGCGAAACCGCCGACGATCAGATGCTCCCAAGCGGGGTAGGTCGTCACGCCGAGTGCCTGGAAAAAGTATCCCATTGCCAGGCCGCCGATAAAGACGAACGACATCGTGCGCCACGAAGCGACGCCCGTAAAGAGCAGAATCGCTGCGCCGATCAGAATCGCCAGCGTCGAGGTTTCGCCCACGCAGCCGGGAATGAATCCCAGGAAAGCGTCCGCCGTCGAATAACTCATCGTACCACTCGTAGCGAGTTGTTCGAGGGCCGTAGCACCCGAAACAGCGTCGTCGGCGAACCAGACCTTCTCACCCGAAATAAAGGGCGTGTAGGCGAAAAACACGAATGCACGCGCCACCAGCGCGGGATTGAAGACATTCATACCCGTACCGCCGAAGACCTCCTTGCCGAAGATGACGGCGAAAGCCGTACCCAGCGCGATCATCCAGAGCGGCGTACCGACCGGCATAATCATCGGGATCAGCAGACCCGACACGAGGAAACCTTCATTGACTTCGTGTCCGCGCTTTTGGGCGAAAAAGAACTCGATGCCCAGACCGACCACATAGGAAACCACGATCATCGGCAGCACCTTGAGGAAACCGAACCAAAAGGCTGCCCAGCCGGTCATGCCCACCTGGTAGCCCGTATTATACATACCGAACAACAAGGCCGGCATCAGCGCCACGACCACCACGATCATCGTACGCTTCATATCGTTGCAATCGCGGATATGGGCTCCTCTGCTCGTGGTCGTATTCGGCACGAAAAGGAACGTTTCGAACGCATCGAAAGTCGATGCGAGGAACGAAAGCTTGCCGCCTTCGGAGAAGGTCGGCTTGATTTTATCTACGAATTTTCTTAAACCTCCCATCGTTATGCCTCCTTGATCATTAAGTTAATACCGTCCCGGATGATCTGCTGCATCTCGATCTTCGAGGGATCGACAAATTCGCAGAGCGCGAAATCTTCCTCGACGACCTCGTAGATGCCGAGGTTCTCCATCTTGTCGATGTCGCCCGCAAGAATCGCCTTGAGCAGGTAGGTGGGATAGATGTCCATCGGCAGGTACTTGTCGTACAGTCCCGTCACCACGAACGGGCGCTCGCCGCCGTTGAGATTGGTATCCAGGTCGTAAACCTTCTTCGGGCAGAGCCATGAAAAATAGGCCCTGGAAACCGAAAACTTGTTCAGACGGGGCATCGCCCAACCCAGCAATTCATAGTGGTTGCCTTCGGGAATTACCGTCACCATGTTTGCATAAAAACCGATGAAACCGTCGGCCGGGGTCTTGCGTCCCGTAAGCACGTTGCCCGAAATGATGCGGGGATTGTGGGCCGTGGGCTTCAGGTTGTCCTTGAGCACCGAAGCCACCGGAGCACCATCGATAAGCCGATAGTACTGGGGATTTTTCACCTCGGAGCCTGCGACCGCGATGACTTTGGTTCTATCGACGCGCCCTTCGTTCAGCAGGCGGCCGATGATGGCCAGATCCTGAATATTCACCGTCCACACCCGCTCGTCCTTGTTGATCGGATCGACGTGATGAATCTGAACGCCTACATTACCTACCGGATGCTTGCCTGCAAACGTGTGGATTTCGGCCCCTTTCAAAGATGCCATTTCGCCCTCCGCACCGGCACGCACGCCCAGATGGACCTTGCCCGAAGTGAGCTTGCGCATCGCTTCGATACCCGTTTCGAGGTTCCGCTTCTCACCGGCCAGCACGAAATTGTAATCCGGAGCCAGCGGTGCGGAATCGAACGTCGAAACGAAAACGGCCTTCGGTGTGTCGCTCGGATCGGCGATGATACCGTAAGGCCGCTGGATAATCATGGGCCAAAGCCCGGACTTGAGCAAAAGATCGATAATCTCTTCGCGGGAAGCGGTTTGCACGTTCAGCTTGGCAAACTCTTCGTACGTCTGGGTCGCATCGGCCTGAACCGTCACGTTGAGAATGCAACGCTTCTCACCGCGATTGATCGCCGAAACCGTACCGCTGACGGGCGAGGTGAAAACCACCCTTTCGTTGTACTTGTTGAAGAACAACGGGGTACCCGCCTTGACCCGGTCGCCGGCTTTCACCAGCAACTTGGGCGTCACACCCTCGAAATCGAGAGGCGACACGGCGTACTCGGGAGCGAGCGGCAATTTGACCAGCTTCTCCACGGCCTTACCCTGAAGATTGATGTCGAGACCTTTGCGTAATGTAATGATTTTCGACATGATTAATAAATGGTTGTTTTACAGATAATTATTTTGCATTGAGATTTCCAGGCAATGTTTGTTAGCGTAATAACACACCAAATCGCGTGCGAAGATACGATTTTTTCCGATACGAACAGCAAAGAGCAGCCTGATTTTTTTTAATCGACTGAAAAATCATAACTTTGTCTTTTTAGAGCGATCCGCATTATGAAATGCAGCATAGTCGATATCCACACGCACCGTCCCACCGGCAAGGCTTTGGAGCCCTCTTTCGCAGGGATTCATCCCTGGCAGGCGGAAACACGGCGAATCGAAGAGATCGTCCCCCGGTTCGGCGAAGTCGATCTGGTCGGCGAGATCGGCCTGGACTATGCCGGCACGGTCGGCCGGGAGGCCCAGCTCCGGATTTTCCGCGAACAGCTCGACTGGGCCGAACGGCTCGGCAAACCGGTCGTGCTGCACTGCGTGAAGGCCTTCGAAGCGGTCATGCGCGAACTGGCTCCCCATGCACTGCGGGCGGTGATCTTCCACGGCTTCATCGGATCGTCCCAGCAGGCGGCCGAAGCCATAAAGAAGGGTTACTACCTCTCCTTCGGGGAGCGGACGTTCCGCTCACCCCGCACGGTCGAAGCCCTGCGGCGCACGCCGGTCGAAAACCTCTTCGCCGAAACGGACGAAAGCGACGTGCCGATCGAGGAGATTTACCGCCGGATCGCCCAAGCGAAAGACCTCGACCCTGAACTGTTGAAATGCGCGATATACCGCAATTACAGAGAGATATTCGAACGATGACTGACAACTGGCTCGAAAGAACGGAGCTCCTGCTGGGAGCGGAAAAACTCGAAAAACTGCGTGCGGCCCACGTGCTGGTCGTAGGATTGGGCGGCGTGGGCGCCTATGCCGCCGAGATGATCGTCCGGGCAGG
>ENA-OYDO01000769-OYDO01000769.1-human-gut-metagenome-genome-assembly--contig:-NODE-769-length-9947-cov-5.211787_pt1 | contig 9947 bp, 9 predicted proteins | sample MGYA00243553_ERZ652911 | MGnify/ENA primary metagenome ERZ652911 (study PRJEB26926, sample SAMN06164635) | human gut metagenome | biome: ENVO:00009003; feature: ENVO:2100002; material: ENVO:00002003... | reverse complement strand
CAATACTTTGTGTATGAATTAGTTGGCTGATTTTGTAATATTTAATGAATGTCCCTAAAAATAGACCAATCAAAATTGGTGTCAACTCTCTATTTTTCCGTAAGACTCATGAAAAAAGCGGGGCAGTCCGAAAACAATGCAACGCCAATCCGGGAGTAATTCGGGGTTTTGCTTTCTCTCAATTGTTCTATTTGTCTTTTTTAGTAGGCCATGAAAACACGCAGGATGAAAAAGGTGCAAAAAATCAGTAGTACGTTAGTAAAAAAAGAGTCTAACGCATTTGCATTAAACTCTTTTTATAACTGTTTTTATTCGTCTTTCATTGATTGGTCGATCACCTCTATTTTTTTTAAGATCAATTCTAGGTCTGCCTTGAGTTTTTCCACTTTACGATTCATTTCCGTAACCAAACTGCTACCTTTTTTGGAAGAACTGGTCAAGAAGCCCAAATTGTTCTCGTATGTTTGAATTTCATTCTTCATGTTTTCGTAAGCACGAACCAGTTTTTCGCGTTCACGATAAAGGTTGCCTTCCTTACTGATGCTTGATTTAAAGTTACTTAATTTTTTCTGTGATGCGGAAAGATTCAACTTGTCAAACAACTTATCAATGACACCATGATATTGCTTGTATAATTTATCTTTCTCTTTAAACGGTACATGACCGATGCTATTCCATTCTTTCATTAATTCTCGAATGGTGTTTCCGGCATCTTCTTCCGGTGTTTCCTGTGCGTCAATTGTATTTAACTTTTCAATGATCGCCTTTTTCTGAACCATGTTTTCCTGTTCAACTGAGCGTTGTGAAGAAGTCGCCTTGTTCTTTTGCTCGAAGAAATAATCACATGCGGCAATGAATCGTTTCCATACGGCATCCGAATACTTTTTAGGTACAGGACCAATTGTTTTCCATTCCTTTTGTAATTTGCTTAGAATATCAGCAGTTGCTTTCCAGTCTGTGCTTTCTTTTAGTGCTTCTGCTTTTTCACATAATGCTTTCTTCTTTTCCAGATTACCTGCCATACTTTCCTTGATGGACTTGAAGAACTCGGCTTTGCGTTTGAAAAATTCATCACAAGCGGCACGGAAACGTTCGAATATCTTCACGTTCATTTTTTGAGGTGCGTAACCAATTGTTTTCCATTTAGCTTGCAAAGCAATGATTTCCTGAGTTTTGTTTTCCCAGTCTTGGAAAGTAGTGAACGTATCGTATTCCATCGCTTCCACAATTTCACAGATTACGGTCTTTTCATCCAAGTTACGTTGCTCTTTTTCTTTTAAGGCTTCGAAATGTTGCTGGTGACGACGGTTTACGGCTGTAGAGGCGGTTTTGAACCGGGTCCAGATATCTTCGCGCAATTCTTTTGCAACAGGACCCGTATTCCGGAATTCCTGATGTAACTTTTGTAATTGATGGAAAGCGGAAATCACATCTTCTTCATCAGCCAATTTCTCTGCGGCTTCACAAAGATGAGTCTTTATTTCAAGGTTCTTTTTAAAATCATACTCACGGAATTCGTTGTTCAACTTTATCAAGTCATAGAACTTTTCTGCATAGTGCTGATAATTTTTCCAGAGTTCATTGACTTTGGCAGCCGGCACCTGTTTTATATCGTTCCATTCCTGTTGCAGTTTCTTGAATTCATTGTATGCTTTGTTGGCATCTTCGGGAGATTCGGCAAGTTCTTTCAAGCGGTCGATAATGGCGAGCTTTTTCACCAGGTTATCTTCTTTTTCTTTATCTTGTTCTGCTTGTATGGCGCTTCTTTTCTCTTTGATAGAGCTCATGATATCTTTGAAACGGCTTTCAGCATCGTCCGGTTGGGGAATAAATGCCTCAGGAGCACCTCCGCCATCAATAAATGCCTTACGGGCGGCTTCTTGCTCAGCCTTGTGCAGCTTGTAGAAGTTCTGTTTCAATAAATCCAACTCTTGTTTGTCTGCATTGCAGGCGTCTTCGTTGATTTCTTTTAAACGTTCGATGACCTCTTCTTTCGTTTGTTTAGGTACATACGTAGCGTTATTTTCTTCTGCAGTAGCGGAAGATGATACCAAAGTTTCAGATGTCTGTTCCACTGGAACTTCGGTTAAAGGGCGGATAGTTTCATTCGAGTCCATCGTATAGATTTTTAAAGTAAGCGTTTTTGTTATAACAACAATTTACAAATTAAAAGAAATAAATTAGAACTTCATACTGTTTTTCCCGATTTTTTTAGGAAAATCCTTAAAAGTGGAGAAAATAGGAGAATCAAGGGGGATAAATGCACTGCAGATTACATAGATTCATACAGATTCTCTTTTATTGTGATTCTTTGCCGGTTTCTGTGTGAATCTGTTTTTTCTCTGAATTTCAATCTATGTAATCTGTAGTGAAACGTGTCAGGATAGTAATACGGTGATGCCCATATAAAGCATCATACCTATAATGTCATTGGTGATGGATATGAACGGACCTGTAGCGATGGCCGGATCTATTTTTAGTTTTTCCAGTGTCATAGGAACCAGGGTCCCAAAGATGGAAGCGAACATGACTACTGCAAACAGGCTGAATGAAACCGAATAAGTCACGGTGGCACTTGCCCCGAAACGGATGAAATTATAGATATATACCAGCATAGAAATAATAGTAGCATTGATTACGGCCACTACAGATTCCTTTACTATTTGTTTCCAGGTGTTTTGGGCATCCAGCGAGCTGTTTGCCAGTCCTTGTACGATAAGTGCCGAGGACTGTGTTCCTACGTTACCGCCTGTTCCGCCGATAAGGGGGATATAGAGGGCCATTTCGGGATGTGCGGCAAAAGTACTGTCAAAGTTGCCCAGAATCATGGAGTTGCCTATTCCGCCTATCATGCCGATGAGCAGCCAGGGCAGACGGGCTGTAGTCTGGCGGAATACATTATCGTCTGTTTCCACGTCTTGTGACAAACCTGATGCCAGCTGGTAGTCGCGTTCAGCCTGTTCACGTACTTCGTCCATCACATCGTCTACCGTAATCCGTCCTACCAGGCGTCCGATACTGTCCACTACCGGAACGGCGACCAGGTCATATTTTTCAATGGTTTGTACCACTTCGTCTATAGGGGTATCTACATGGACGGATATCGGTTCTTTCCTCATCACGTGCTTCACTTTGGATACGGAAGGGCTGGTGATCATTTTCTTCAACGGGAACACACCGCGCAGCCGCTGGTCATCGTCTACTACATATACATAATAGATTTCGTCCATATCTTCCGCCTGGATGCGCATTTCCTTCAGACATTCGGGCATACTCCAGTTTTCGTTTACGATTACCATTTCGGTACCCATCAATCCACCGGCAGTGTCTTCGTCATATTTCAACAAATCGACAATGTCTCCGGCTTGTTCTATGTCTTCAATGTGTGAGAGGACTTCTTCTTGTTTGTCCTCGTCCATTTCACGGATAATGTCCACGGCATCATCCGAATCCATGTAGTCAACGAACCGTTTGGCGATTGTTTCAGAGGGAAGGATTTCCAGGAATTCCTTACGGGCGTCTTCGTCCATTTCGATAAGGACGTCGGCGGCAGTCTCATTGTCCAGTAACAGGTATATGAACCGTGCTTCTTCCGCATCCAGTTCATTGCACAGCTCTGCTATGTCGGCAGGATGTAGACCGGCAAGCAAGTCCTTAAGTTGCTCTGAGTCTTTTTGCTCGATCAGCTGCTCTACTTTTTCTAATTCCTCTTTATTCATCCTACTCTTCCGTTAATATAATAAATAGGTGTTATTCTTTCTTGTTTGTTCCTTTTCGGGCGATATCGTTACTGTAAACTATATCCGTTTTATTTTTCAGTGCCGCTTCCACTCTGTTAGTCAGTTCGATAAATTCTGATACAGACAACTGTTCCGGGCGTTTGTTGAAAATCAGGTCTGCGCTCAATGGATTCTCTTTGTCTAAAATGGAAGAAATAGAATTTCTCAAAGTTTTACGCCGTTGGTTGAATGTTGTTTTTACAATGAGCTTGAACAATTTTTCATTGCATCCCAGTTCCGTCGTTTCATTGCGTGTCATACGGATGACCGCACTTTTCACCTTGGGAGGCGGATTGAATACATGTTCGTGTACGGTGAACAGGTATTCTACTTTGTACCAGGCTTGTATCAGGATACTGAGAATGCCGTATGTCTTGCTTCCGGGACCGGCGGCAATGCGTTCGGCCACTTCTTTTTGGATCATTCCGGTACAACAGGGTATCAGGTCTTTGTAATCCAGCATTTTAAAGAATATCTGGCTGGATATATTATAAGGATAGTTGCCGGTCAGGACAAAAGGTTTTCCGTCAAATAATTTTTCGAGGTTCAGTTTCAAGAAGTCGTCTTCAATGATATTATCTTCCAGGGCAGGGAAGTTCTCACGGAGATAGGCTACAGATTCATAGTCCAGTTCCACCACTTTTACCGGACGGTTTTTCTGCATAATAAACTGGGTTAGTACCCCCATCCCCGGTCCTACTTCCAAAATTGGCAAGTCAGGGCACACATCTACTGTATCGGCTATATCTTTTGCAATACTGAGGTCTTTCAAGAAGTGTTGTCCTAGAAATTTTTTTGGCTTTACTAATCCCATTCCGTTATTTTTCTATCGTTTATAAATAGGTTTATTTCGCTAAGATAGTATCTTTGCATCGTGCAAAGGTAAACATTCTAAATTAATATACACAGATTTTGGAACGAACTCGATTAAAAAAGATTATAAATAAAGGTTTGCAGATTGCATTTTCGTTATTTTTGGGGGCTGCAATACTGATATGGATGTATCACGGATTCAATTTTTCCCGGGTATGGGAGGTCTTGGATGGAGGAATGAATTATTGGTGGATGTTAGTGTCATTAGTGTTTGGCGTGTTTAGTCATATTTTTCGTGGCTGGCGGTGGAAGCTTACGCTGGCTCCGTTGGGCGAGTATCCCAAAACATCCGATTGTGTGTATGCCATCTTTGTGTCTTATGCCGCCAACTTGGTTGTTCCCCGTGTAGGTGAGATTTCCCGTTGCGGGGTGTTGGCTAAATATGATGGTACATCTTTTTCCAAATCGCTGGGTACGGTGGTTACGGAACGGCTGATTGATACGCTGTGTGTGTCGTTGATTACAGGGGTAACTCTTATAATGCAGGCAAGAGTGTTCGATACTTTTTTTAAAGAAACCGGCACGGATACCACGGTTTTGGCACAGGTCTTTACTTCGGGGCATTTCTATATTACTATCATCTGTGTGTTGGCTGTATTGGTACTGGCCTTTTTTCTGATCAGGAATGTGACGGTCTTTGCCAAAGTGAAAGGCATTCTCCATAATGTGTGGGTGGGTGTGCTGTCTTTGCGTCATGTAAAGCGGATGCCTCTGTTCATTCTTTATACCGTTGGCATTTGGACTTGCTATTTCCTGCAATTCTATGTTTCCTTCTTTTGTTTCGATTTTTCTGATGATTTAGGTGTGATGGCAGGATTGGTGATGTTTGCCGTAGGTAGCATTGCGGTAGTGGTTCCGACTCCTAATGGGGCGGGTCCGTGGCATTTTGCTGTCATAACGATGATGATGCTCTATGGAGTAGGAAAAGAAGATGCGGGAATTTTTGCCTTATTAGTGCATGGAATACAAACTTTTTTATTAATTTTGTTGGGTATATATGGATTAGCGGCTTTGCCGTTCACAAATAAAACTAAGAAGTTATGAGTACAATTCTCTCTCTCGCTCCGCAGAATGTGTGGAAGCATTTCTATTCATTGACTCAGGTTCCCCGTCCTTCGGGCTACTTGAAGAAGGTTCAAGAGTTCTTGCTGAACTTTGGAAAAAGTGTAGGCGTAGAGTCATTCCAGGATGAAGCCGGTAATATCATTTATCGCAAGCCTGCCACTCCGGGGATGGAAAACCGCAAGAAGGTGATTCTTCAGGCACACATGGACATGGTTCCTCAGAAGAATAACGATACAGCACATGATTTTGAAAATGATCCTATCGAAACTTACATTGACGGAGATTGGGTGAAAGCTAAAGGCACGACTTTGGGAGCTGATGATGGTATGGGTGTTGCCGCTATCATGGCTATCATGGAAGATAAAACGCTGAAACATGGTCCGTTGGAGGCACTGATTACTGCCGACGAGGAAACAGGTATGTTTGGTGCGTTCGGCTTAAAGCCGGGAACGGTAGACGGTGATATTCTGTTGAATCTGGATTCGGAAGAAGAAGGAGAATTGTATATCGGTTGTGCAGGCGGAGAAGACCTGACAGCTGTGTTGGAATATAAAGAAGTGGAAACAGATCCGGCTGACATCGCTTTGAAAGTTACCTTGAAAGGGCTGCGCGGTGGTCATTCCGGATTGGAAATCAATGAAGGACGTGCCAATGCTAACAAGCTGATGGCTCGTTTCATGAATCAGGTGATAACTTACGATGAGGCTTGCCTGGTTTCCTGGCAAGGTGGCAATATGCGTAACGCGATTCCTCGTGAATGTGAAGTCGTTATTACAGTGCCGGCTGATGAAGAAGCGGACGTACTGGACTATGTGAAGGAGTGCGAAGCGTTGTGGAATGAAGAGTATCATGTGCACGAAACTCCGATCAGCTTCAAGGCAGAACGTGTGGAATTGCCGAAGATGATGGTTCCCGATGAAATCAAAGATAATCTGGTGGATGCCATTTATGCTTGTCAAAATGGGGTAATGCGTATGATTCCTACTATCCCCGATACTGTAGAAACCTCTTCTAATCTGGCTATCGTTTCTATCGGTGGTGGCAAGGCGGAGATAAAAATCTTGGCCCGTAGCTCGCGTGACTCGATGAAGGATTATCTGAATACTGCATTGGAAAGCTGTTTCTCTATGGCAGGCATGGAAGTGACCCGTTCAGGTGGTTATTCAGGCTGGGAGCCCAATGTGGATTCTCCTATTCTGAAAGCGATGAAGGAGTCTTATCAGGCACAATTCGGTAAAGAACCTGCTGTGAAAGTGATTCATGCCGGTTTGGAATGCGGTATCATCGGTGCGGTAGTTCCCGGCTTGGATATGATTTCTTTCGGTCCTACCTTGCGTTCTCCTCACTCGCCGGATGAACGCTGCTTTATTCCTTCTGTAGGCAAGTTCTATGATTTCGTAGTAGCTACGTTGGAAAATACGCCGGTAAAAGAATAGTCTTTAAGATCTTATAAAGATTTCGGGCGCGGACGATAGGGATTTCGTCCGCGCTTTTCTATTAATACTCCACTTTGTCACTTTTCTCTGTCCATTGTTGGAATGCCTTTATTGCCTCTTCCGCCAAAAGAATTTCGGAGGGCAGCTTGCGTGCTGAAGGTTTCAGGCTTAACTCATCATAGATAAAAGAGTCGTCAAACCCTATATTCTTGGCATCCGTCTTGTTGTTTGCATAATACATTTTATCCAGCCGTGCCCAGTAAATGGCTCCCAGACACATGGGACACGGTTCACACGAAGTATAAATTTCACATCCGCTCAAGTTGAATGTTCCCAGTTTGGTTGCCGCTGCACGGATGGCGCTGACTTCCGCATGGGCGGTAGGGTCGCATTGAGAAGTGACGCGATTGACTCCGGTCGCAATGATTTCACCATCTTTGGCAATTACAGCTCCAAAGGGTCCGCCGCCGTTTGCCACGTTCTCTATAGAAAGCTCAATGGCTTTCCGCATTAATTCTTCTTTCTTCATAGTGGTTCTATTTCTTTTTGTACAGAGCAAATATACAATATTTCCGGCTATATACTGCGGGAGTGGGCTTATTTTATTCGGAAGTTGCCGCTTCATGTGTACACTTGTCGGTCTCTGCTACCATTGAGGTGATTATCAGTGCCTCCGGGGACATTGCCCTGTTTTTTGTTTCAGAAGCTTCAGCCTCTCCGCAAAAGCCCGTCAATAGGGCGAAGCGGCTGAAGGATTGCCTTTGGAAATTTCTTCAGCTCGATTATGGAAGCTTCAGTTTTTGGCTGTTCGGGATGTGTCTCTGTGTAAGTTCATTTTTTCTAGTGCTTTTATACCTGTTGGAAATGATGTTACTATTAGGAAGAGTTTGCTTTGTGCCGTAATGGCTTTATTGCTTCACCTTAGTGAAGCAGCTGTTTCACACAGGTGACAACGGATCTTCACCAGAGTGGGATGGCGTGTTCACCTAGGTGATGGACAGAAAATACAAACTTATCCTGATGAAAGAGAATATGTTTCCGGTTGTGTCAGTTTGCTTATTTAGGGGTGCGATACGGTGACAAATGCCTGGATATAGGACTTTTGAAGCATTGGGGAACCAGTCTGTGCGGAGTATGCATACTCTCAAAGGATGCGGCTGAAGGATTTTTCTTCGGGCTGAAGCTTTTTCTGGTGTAATTCTTCAGCCGGAATGCCCACTGGCAAAGGGTTTGCGGAGAGGCTGAAGCTTTTGAAGGAATTTTCCTTTCCTTTTTTCTTGTATCACAAATTTGCTGAATACTCCTGGTTTTCCGTAATGCGTCGGCCCGGGCTAATACTTTGCACCCTTTCGGGTATATTATACGAAAGAAACTAATAAATTATACCCATTAGGGTGTAATTGTCGAAGCTTTTGCTATATTTGTACCCTAAAGGGTGTAATTATGAGTGATTCATTGTCATTGTTTGTAAAAGAAATGCGTAAGCGGTTCGGACTTACGCAAGTAGATTTGGCGGCTAAGGCGGGAGTGGGGCTTCGCTTTGTGCGCGAGTTGGAGCAAGGAAAGCAGACTTTGCGGATAGACAAGGTAAACCAGGTGCTTGCCCTCTTCGGACATGAAGTAGGGGCTGTGCCCTTAGGAAAGGAGCATAGCGCATGAGAAGGGGAAAAATATACTTGAATGATATCTATGCAGGGTTGTTGACGGAAGATGAGAATGGTTTCACCTTTGCCTATGATGCCGGATTCTTGCGTTCCGGCAAGGCGGAAGCCGTCAGTCTGACACTGCCACTGACGGACAAACCCTATCACGACACCGTCTTGTTCCCGTTCTTTGACGGCCTGATACCCGAAGGATGGTTGCTGAACATTGCCGAAAACAGTTGGAAGATAAATCGGCGCGACCGTATGTCGCTGTTGCTGGCCTGTTGCAAGGATTGCATCGGGGCAGTAAGTGTAGTAGAGGATGAACCTGATAAACCGGAAACATGATGGAAAGGTGTTTGTATTGTTATAAGGAACTGAAGGAAGGACAGGTGGACTATCATCCGGCTTGTGCCCGAAAACTTTTCGGTACTCGTCAGGCGCCTCAATTGCCTTACGTGCGGAGTGAAATAGGCGAACTGGCCAAACAGGTAGTGAGGGCACAGACTACGCTGACGGGCGTGCAGGCCAAATTGTCGCTCGATGTGAATCCCGGCGGAAAGAACGAGCCGGACCGTTTTACCATCGTGGGCTTGTGGGGAAAGTTCATTTTGAAGCCCCAGACTGATTTTTACCGGGCATTACCTGAGCTGGAGGATTTGACCATGCACATGGCGGAAGCAGCCAAAATAGCGGTGGTTCCCCACGGGTTGGTGCGTTTTGCCGATGGCGAATTGGGATACATCACCCGGCGCATAGACCGTCGCCCGGATGGTGGAAAGATTGCCATGGAGGACATGTGCCAGTTGACGGAACGTCTCACCGAATACAAATATAAGGGCTCGTATGAGCAGATAGCCAAGACTATCAAGAAGTATTCTGCAGTGCCGCAGCTTGATTTGGTGAATTTCTGGGAAGTGGTGGTGTTCTCGTGGATTGTGGGAAACTCGGATATGCACTTGAAGAACTTTTCATTGTATGACACGGGGATGGGCTATAGTCTGACGCCTGCATACGATTTGCTGTCCACGGTTATTGTCATGCCCGAGGATACGGAGGAATTGGCATTGACTCTTAATGGGAAAAAAAGGAAAATATGGAGAAGCGATTTCGAGAAGTCGATAATCGCATCGGGGGTCAGTGGCAAGGTA
>ENA-OYDO01000750-OYDO01000750.1-human-gut-metagenome-genome-assembly--contig:-NODE-750-length-10110-cov-6.744008_pt1 | contig 10110 bp, 7 predicted proteins | sample MGYA00243553_ERZ652911 | MGnify/ENA primary metagenome ERZ652911 (study PRJEB26926, sample SAMN06164635) | human gut metagenome | biome: ENVO:00009003; feature: ENVO:2100002; material: ENVO:00002003... | reverse complement strand
AACTCTGCAAAAGGGTCTTATAGATTAACCTTTTCACAAAGTCTGTCACTCGGAATAGAAAGGACAAACTTACACAAACAGTTTAATTTATAGACCGTTTTCCAAAGTCTGTCCTAATATTTTGTCTTTTTTTATTTTATCCTTTTGTACGTTTCAGTTTCTTCAAATTTTTCGTGTGCATCCTCTCCACTACGGAATAAAACAAGTTGTGATTGAGATAGTTTCTTAATTTGAAAAACATTTTGAAATTCACCTGTTGATTCTGTCATTGTGAGTGTGTTGCCATTAACAGAATATGTGAAATGCATGGGCGAGCTATCATCGTTTTTATTATCTGAATAGTCGGTTTGCACACAAGTTCCATTTTCATTGAAAGTGTATGTCCAATAATAGTTGCCTTCTGACGTAAGGGGATATGCATCCGACCAATCATCTCGTGTACCATCGCTGAACGTCGCCCACCCTTCATAATAAGTAATCTGCCACGTTCCAACAATTGACGCATCCTTGTTGTCATCATCATCGGAACAAGCCGAGAAAGAAACTACCGCAAACATAGCGGCTACAATAAGAAACAACTTTTTCATAGTTGCAATAAGTTTAGGTTGTCGCCCAGCACCAACGCGACGGTTAATTTTTAGATTTAATTAAACAGAAAGCGTGGAACTGCAATATCTGATATTCGAGAAGTCGAATAAAGACGAAAATGAAAAAAAGAGCTAAATAAGTGCAAATATAACATCTAATATTCAATACTTTATGTGGTATCATATTCGGGAATGACTTTTTAATTTGTCTTAATTCGTTGCAAGTTTCCTCGGGATATATGGGAACATATTCGGGAATTTATTTACCTTTGCCATGTAATCAAAAAGGTATAGCAAATGAAAATTTCCGTCTATCTGAAAAAATGTTCCGCGACCACTTCAAACATCTGCTTCCGGGTACGGGAGAAGAACGTGGATATCAAAGTGGTTTCACCCATCGTGGTCCATGACAAGTATTGGGATGCCGATACCTTATGTTACAGGCGAACGACTGCCGTGACGGCCATTGAACAGAAGCGGGTGCCCGAACAGATCGCCGCCATCATCGAGAGAGCGGAAAAGACCTTCTCGGAGAAGGCTGACGGCAAATGGATGAAACAGGTCATCGAGGATGTCCTGCATCCCACGCGGGCTTTTGAGCGTGATCACCCGAACCTGCTCCACCGCATCCACGAGTACCTGGAAAAATATGACGGTGCGGAAAGAACCAAGGAGCACATCGTCCGCTTCGAGCGAACGATGACCAGGTATCACGAGTACCGGCGTGAATTATTGAGCGATACAGACTTCACTCTTTTCGTTGAAACTGTCACCCTGGGGCAGATGAACGACTTCAGGGAGTACGTCGCCAACGAGTACTTGCTCCGCCAGGAGTATCCTGACTTTTATATTCCCCGTATGCTCATCAACCACAAGCCCAAGCCTCTCTCCAACACGACCGTCATCAATATCATGAACCTTTTCTGCACGTTCCTGCACTGGTGCAAGAGAATGAAGTATTCCGACAACGAAGTCTATGCTGTCTATGGATGCAAGGAGCCGACCTACGGCGACCCGTTCTACCTCACATCGGAAGAGAGGAATGTCCTGTACGACGCGGACCTGAGCGACTGCCCGAAACTGGCTGTCATCCGGGACATTTTCGTGTTCCACTGCTATGTCGGTTGCCGTGTCGGTGATCTCTACAGGATGACCAAGGAGAACATCAAGGACGGTTTTCTGGAGTATATGCCTCAAAAGACCAAGAAGTGTCAGGCGAAAACCATCAGGGTCCCATTGCATGAAAAGGCAGTCAGAATACTGGAACGCTATAGCGGGAATACCGGCAAGCTGCTTCCCTTCAAGCCCATCAACACTTACAATCTGGGTATACGGGAACTGCTGAAACATTGTGGCATTGACCGCATGGTCACTATTCTTGACACGCACGGCTACAACACCGTACAGAAGCCCTTGTACGAGGTGGCCAGCAGCCACACGGCACGCAAGACCTTTGTAGGTAACCTGTACCGGCAGGTTCCGGACCCCAACCTGATAGCCTCCATGTCAGGCCACGTGGAAGGCAGCAGGGCCTTCCGGCGTTACCGGACGATAGATGATGACATGAAACGAAAACTTGTTGAAATGATAAACTAAGGAGGATATATACATGAAAGTAGCAGCATTTATCAGAAAGACATCGGCGAAAAACAACGTGACAGATCTTGCCCGGGTCTATTTCCGTGTCCGGGATATCGGTGGTGTGGACATAAAGGCCGCGAGCGAGCTGTCCATCAACCCGAACCATTGGAGTCCGGAGAGGCAAGGCTACAAACCACGTGTGGCTCTTGTCTCGGAAGAGAAGAAGAACGCTTTCGACAGGGATATCCAGCAAATCACCCACCTGATCACCAGGGAATACAGCCGTGGAGTTGACGGGAACTGGCTCAAGGGGCTGATAGAAGAATACCATCACCCCAACATCAATGCAAGGGGCGGCAACAAGGTAGAGGAATACCTGTTGTCATACCAGATACAAAAATATGTTGACGAGACCCCGCTCGCGTTCGAGAGCCGGAAACATCATCTTGACAATCTCAACAAGGTACTCCGTTACGAGCGTTTCCGCCATGAGGTCATGCACCAGAGGGGCTTCCATCTTTGCATTGACTCCATCACGGCAGATGACATAAGAGATTTCAAATTCTGGTTGCAGGAGGAGCACAAGTATGTTGACATGTATCCCGTGTTTTACCAGAACGAGGTCCGCCGCAATGTCGAGCAGGTACGTTCCGAGAACAGCATGTCAGGAAGCCTGTACCGCATTCGCACCGTCATCAAATGGTGCATCAAACGTGGCCTTACACGAAATAATCCTTTCGACCAGTACCAGATCGCGCAGCCCATGTACGGTGACCCGTTCTACCTGACGCTTGAAGAACGGGACAAGGTGTACTATGCCGACTTAAACGGCATGGGTGCCAACTATCCGGTCTATCGTGACATCTTCATGTTCCAGTGCCTGATCGGTTGCCGTGTCAGTGACTTGAACCGGCTGACCAAGGCGAATATCGTGGACGGTTGCGTGGAGTACATTCCCCAAAAGACCAAGCTGGAACATGCGGGCACGGTACGGGTCCCGCTTAACCAAAAGGCCTTGGATATACTGGAAAGGTACAAAGACCTGGAAGAAGCGCTGCTTCCGAGATTCTCGCATTTCGGCTACAACAAGAAAATAAAGGAGATTCTCAAATACGTGGGAATCGACCGTATGGTCAGGGTGCTCGACCCGAAGACGCGCGAGGATGTGGCAAGACCATTGTACGAGGTGGCCACCACCCACACGGCGAGGAAGACTTTCATCGGGAACCTGTACAAGCAGGTCAAGGACCCGAACCTGATTGCCTCCATGTCCGGGCACTCTGAGGGTAGCCGTGCCTTTGCCCGGTACCGTAAGATAGACGATGAAATGAAGAAGGAGCTGGTAAACCTTCTGGATTGACCGTTTCTATTTTCCATCTATCCTTTTATCCTTTTATATCCACCGATAATGCAATATGAATATGGACGAGCAGAAGTTGACATACGAACAATTCAAGGAGGATATTCTCCAGTGGAAGAACACGCACCGTGAAGAATACAACCGCTTCTCGCGCCTGATGACAAACGGTGACGAGAGGCAGTATCTTGCCATCTGCAAAGCCATATTCAGGCAACTTCCCAGTATCAGGCGGGAATGGGAATTGTCCTGGAACGATGACAGCACGGATGGCCTTGCAAATATAAACATGCAGTTCGCGGAGAACGCGGTACCCGGGCAGATCGTGGAGCTGTACACGAAACAGAGGGAGGAAAACAATCCTCTGCCCGACAACATTCCACCGGTCACATTATGGGGCAGGATAAAGTCCTTTTTTAGCGGCAAATCTTCCAAGCCGGGTGTCACCCTTTCGGCACCGCTCGTGTTGAGCTGGCTGTATTATGGAAAGAGCTTCGAAGCGATGGTTTCCATGATAGAGAAACAGATGAAGAATCCGAAAGCTGACAATGCTGACAGGCTGGGCTGTTCCCTTGTAGTCAAGCAGATAATAAACGTATCCATCAAGAACGGTTTCCGAACCCGGGCAGACTGGGACAGGTATTTTGCCATGAACAACGCCATTGAAAAAGGCCATGTCGGCGAATGGGCCTTGCAGGCCATCACGGCTGACATGGAAACCGATGAAGAAAGCAGGGATACGATTACAACCCGGACCGAAGACAGCGTCAGGGGGCCTGTTGTACAACGCGTGGCCGGAAAGAAAAAAATCCAGGAACGGCCACTCGCCGATTATCTTGATCACGAGAACAAGAAAGTTGTATTACATCATATCCGCGACTTTATTTCCGTCAATACAAGTGCCATTCATCAGGCATTACCGTTCTATGTATTGAAGGAGCTCGGTCTGGTTGCCGGTATGCATACAGCCAAGGAGTACAGCATGGGGCTGACATTGCAGTTCACGGATTTGCCGTCATTGAAAAGCGAGAGCGCCATACGGCAGTCGGTCGGGTTCCTGAGAACGGCAAAACATGTGATCAAGGACGGCAAAGACCAGATGGCACCCCTGATAGAGAGTGACGAGAACCGGGAACTGTTCCAGAAATTGGCACAGGCTATCAGTAATATCCCAGGTACAGGCACGATGGCCATTGCAGAGAAATAAGGCTAATTATAACCTTTTCACGTTGTCACACGGACTTATATTGTCATGACAATTTAAGACAAATCATTATATATCAACCACTTTTAATTTACACATACATTTGCACCGTCAATCCTTTCCCGAGGGCTGGCGGTGCTTCTCTTTTATAAGCCATCGGAAGCGGGGCACCAGGGAACTTTTGAAGATGGTCATCACAAACTTCAAAACTGATATTTATGATTACCATAGAGAGTCTGGTCGAGCAAGGAGCGAACGTGAAACTGGAAGTTACTCCCGCTGACCTTAAAATGTTCGCTGAATCCATCGTGCAGCGTACCATCATGGCGCAACAGGAAGAACAGAGAGCCGCGATACTGCGTGAAGCGGAGGAGACTTATCTCAATACAAAACAGGTCCGTGAGTTGCTGAACGTGTGCGAGGGCACGCTCAACCTGTGGGCGAAACGAGGCTATCTCGTACCGGTCAAGGTCGGTAACAAGAACATGTATGCCAAATCTGATGTACGCCGGGTACAGACAGGCAACAAGTCCGAGAGTGTAACATCCTATTGCAAGAGAAAAAATGTGTGATATGGCAACCGGCAGGCTAGAACTGTGTAACAGAATCCGCATGGAGGCGGAGGATATTGAAAGAACGGGATTCCCGCTGGAGGTCCTGCCCCAGGCCGTGCAGTCTGTCATACTCGATATGGCCACATACGAGAACTACAAGATCGAGTTTATCGCTACGGCCATGTTGTCGGCTGTATCCGCGGCCCTGGGAGGCGCATACCGTATCCGCATCAAAGGAGACTGGCAGAGCAGCGGAGCGTTGTACGTCATTCTGGTAGGCAGACCCGGACTGGGCAAGACCCCACCGCTGGAGGCCGCATATCGCCCGATCCGAAAACGTGACTATGCCCTTTTCAAGGTGTACGAGACAGAAATGGAGGCATGGAAAGCCGCGGGAGAAAACGGGAAGAAACCTGTCCTGAAACGCACTGTAGTCTCGGATTTCACTCCCGAGTCGCTTTTACTGACCCACCACAATAACCCGAGAAGCGTGGTCATTCTGGTGGACGAGATCATGGGCATGTTCAATTCCGCCAACCGTTACACGAACGGGCAGCTCATAGAACAGCTTCTGACTGCATGGAGTGGCGGGGCTTTGGATGTTACCAGGGTAAACTCCCCTGTTCCTGTACACATCGAGCATCCATGCATAAACATCATCGGAACCACGCAAACTAAGCGTGTACACGAGCTTCTGAAAAAAGGTTTCGAGGAAAACGGGCTGCTTGACCGTATCCTGTTCGTGATGCCCAAATCCCCCAAGCTTTCATCCTGGAAAAACCGGGACGACGATGGGGAAAGGACATCCCTCGCTGCAGTCCGTTGGGAGAATATATTGAACAAGGTCCTTGCGTTGGACTATGACACCGAAGCGGAAGAAAAAATACCCCACGTGCTGTCCATGGACAGGGAGGCCAGGGAATACTTCTTCTCCTGGTGGAACAGGAAGGTGGAGCGTATCAACCGGATAGAGGATGATGCCGAGGTGGACAGCCGGGAAATGAAACATCCGGCCCATGTAGCCCGTCTGGCATTGATAATTCAGGTTTTGCGCCACGCGTCCGGTGAAAGTCACCTGCAGTTTATAGATGTATCATCGGTGAAAGCCGCCATACGGCTGAACGACTATTTTGAGGAATCATACATGCGTATCCGTTCTTTCGTGGCGAATGACACCTGTGAAGATCCTCCAAAGATGTTACTGTCGATGTTACCTGATACCTTTGATACAAAAACAGCAATAACCGTTGGAAAGGAACGGCAGTGCGTCAGTGAGCGAACTGTCATGAATTACCTGAAGGAGTTATGCCGCAGCAGGCTTCTCCGGAAATCAAAAGCCGGGCATTACGAGAAAATCATGTATGATAAATCTGACAAATCCAATGAAAGCAATAATGAATCATCCCCACGAAACTGCAACGGATGATCTCTTGTTGCAGCCTGCAGTCTTTGCAGTTTTGCAGTTTCGAGGACTGAAAAGGGGAAATTCCTGCAGGACTGCAAGAACTGCAAACTGCAAATGGTGGTATTCATTTGCAGAAACACATAACCGACAACATTATGAACGAATATAGATTCCATCTACAGAAATACAAACCGGGCAGCAAGACCGTCTGTCCGGGGTGCGGAAGGAAGTCCTGCTTTACCCGTTATATCGACGAGGTGGGAGAGATTTCTTTCCCAGGGTACGTGGGTAAATGTGACCACATCAACAGTTGTGGCTATCACTATTCCCCGAAAGAATACTTCCGGGACAATCCGTCAGCAAGGGAAACATCGGCTGGCCATAAAATGAACAGCAGAGCATTTACGGCAGTAAGGTATGCTACCAAACAACCGCCAACAGAACAAGAACCGGAGATTTCTTATCTTCCCTATGATTGGGTGGAGCAATCCATGCGCGGGTACGGCATCAACCCTTTGTACCGTTACTTCACCAAAGTGGCGGGAAAGGAGGAAGCCGGCAGGTTGTTCCATGTTTACAAAGTCGGCACGTCAAGGATGTGGAACGGTTCGACCGTGTTTTGGCAGATAGATGTCAGGGGTAACGTGCGTGCAGGCAAGATTATGGGCTACGATGCCGTAACCGGGCACCGGATTAAAGAGCCTTTCAGTCAAGTCAACTGGGTCCATTCTGTAAGAAAAGTGCCGGATTTCCACATGAAGCAGTGCCTGTTCGGTGAACATCTGCTTTCGGACACTTCCGCTACCATGTCAGCCAAGCCTGTAGCCATTGTCGAAAGCGAGAAGACGGCACTGGTTGCCGCCATGTTCATCCCTGATTTTGTATGGCTTGCCACCGGGGGAATGCACGGCTGTTTCAACAGTGAGGCCATGCAGGTGTTGAAAGAACGCGAAGTGATTCTTTTCCCAGATCTCAAGGCAACCGAAGAATGGCGGCAACGGCTGCCGATGCTGGAGACTATCTGCAGGCGTGTCACCTGTTCCGACCTGCTGGAAAAGATGGCGACCGATGAACAGCGTAGTCGGGGACTAGACATCGCCGACTTTCTGCTGATGGAGGATACGCCACAGATGATTCTCGCGAGGATGATACAACGCAATCCTGCGTTGCAGACCTTCATCGACACCTTCGGACTCGAACTGGTGGATGCAGAAAAAACGGAATGAAAGAGGAGCAATGGACAGCTTGCTGTCCCGTGAAAATGGGGTTGTAAAATCCCGTAGCTTATTAGGGCATTTTCACCGTCTCCGCTTCGCGTCCGGCAGTCAAAAAGCCCATAAGCCGGGGCACTCCTCAGGCTCGCGGGTATGCCTCCGGCAGTCTGACGGGATTTTACAACAAGAATAACAATAAAATAACGAACAGATATGAGTAATACACAATACGCAGTCTGCCACCTGCAGCGTGGCAGCGGCAATGACAGTGGAATGTCATGCCATATAGAAAGAAAGGATGCCAAGGGAAAGATTTATGTGCCGGTTAATGCCGATGCGGACCGGACACATCTCAACCGTGAGTTGGTCAGATTTCCCGATGGCGTGTCCAATCGCACCGAGGCGATACAGCACCGCATCGAGACCGCCGGGCTGCGTCGCAAAGTCAGCAAGAACCAGACAAAGGCAATACGCGTAATGCTGACCGGAACGCATGAGCAGATGATGGAAATTACCAATGGCGGCAAACTGGACAGTTGGATCGATGCCAATCTCAAATGGCTAAAGGAAACCTTTGGTGATGACAACCTTGTGTCCTGCGTGCTGCATATGGACGAGAAGACCCCACACCTGCACGCCACAGTCGTACCCATTGTAACCGGTGAGCGTATCCGCAGGAAGCGGGAAGGCGAAAAGAAATATGAAACGAAGTCCGGACCCCGCCTGTCGGCAGACGATGTGATGCGTCGTACCAAATTACATGAATACCAGAACAACTATGCTAAGGCCATGAAACCGTTCGGGTTGCAGCGTGGGATTGTCGGATCTACCGCCAAGCATCAGGCGAACTCGGAATATTACAGGCAGCAGGTAATACAATATGAAGAGGATATAGCCAAGTTACAGGCCGATGTGGAGAAGGCGCAAGAAGGCAGGAACACCATCCTCGCGTGGTTCGGCAAGGGGGACCTTTCCAAGGCGAAAAAGGAACTGGCTGACAAAGATGGACTGATTGCCGAACTCAATAAACAGATTAAGGAACTTCAGGCAGAAAAGGCACGGTTGCAGGAACAACATAAATCAGAAATCGGAAAGTTACGAAACGGCTATCAAAAAGAAATAGACAAGGCCATTCATCAGGCGGAAGCAGCAGAACGGCAATTCAAGGAGAAGGATGCAATCATAGATAGACAGAGGAAACAGATAAGTTTGCTCGACCGCAAGGCCAATCCCCAGCGTTACAGCCTCTCGTCCGGTGCCGAGCTTGTACGTGTCAATGTCTCAAACTATCGGAATCCGTCGCTTCACATCTGGACACGGGTCGGTGATGAACTTTTTGATAACATCAAATTCCAGATAGACTATGATGTGGCCCAAAGACATTTCAACGGCCAGATCACGGACGAGGAGTTTGTCAATGCTGTATTCGATCCGCAGGAGCAGGTAAATGGAAAACAGACTGAGCTATTGGGTACAGCTTTTACCCTTGCCGCCGGAGGACCGGCGGAGGTTCACATTGGAACTGGATCTGGTGGCTCATCGTCTGACCTTCCGTGGGGTGAACAGAAAAATAAGCATAGAAGATGATGATAGCTCATTCGAAGTGTGTTATGGTAATAGTTTTAACACACTCTTTAACAGAATTATCTGTACATACTCCCCATTATGAGAACGTTCCGTTTGAGGTGCCAGATAATTGGGCGTGGACAACTCTTGGAGAAATATGTTTATTCTTATCTAGAGGTAAATCACCAAAGTATTCAGATTCAGATAAAACTTATCCTGTATTTGCTCAAAAATGTAATCTAAAAGAAGGTGGTATATCTTTAGAACAAGCACGTTTCTTAGATCCATCTACAATTTGTAAATGGAGTGAGGAATACAAACTAAAAACCGGAGATGTGCTTGTTAATTCAACAGGAACAGGGACAGTTGGGCGAACTCGACTTTTTCACGAAAGTTATTTGAAACATTATCCTTTTGTTGTGCCTGATTCTCATGTTTCTGTTATAAGGACAGCTAGCGAGATTAAATCTGAATTTGTTTTTGCTTATATCTCATCTAAACTTATACAAGAGTACTTGGAAGATAATCTTGCGGGAAGTACCAATCAAAAAGAATTATATATCGGAGTTTTGTCGGATTTATCATTTCCACTTCCTCCTCTTGCAGAACAACAACGCATTGTAACCGAAATAGAAAAATGGT
>ENA-OYDO01000729-OYDO01000729.1-human-gut-metagenome-genome-assembly--contig:-NODE-729-length-10268-cov-4.556839_pt1 | contig 10268 bp, 10 predicted proteins | sample MGYA00243553_ERZ652911 | MGnify/ENA primary metagenome ERZ652911 (study PRJEB26926, sample SAMN06164635) | human gut metagenome | biome: ENVO:00009003; feature: ENVO:2100002; material: ENVO:00002003... | reverse complement strand
TCCAAATGGTATGTGGATGCTAATGGTACCGCATCGTTTGTCGGTGGTTCTGTGAAATTTAATACAGAAAACGCAGAGATGTTTGGGTGGCTGATGAGAAATGGCCGCTTTTCATCTAAACACGCCGCTCTAATTTCAGATGATTACGATGCAGGAGTCTATGTTTCTGTTGCCGACATTAGCGAAGTTAGCGGAGTAAATTTAAGAAGTACGATCAGTAATAATGGTGGTATTTATTTGTACTCCGATGGCGCAAACTCAATCATGCGTGCTTACGATAAATCCGGGAATATTGGCTTTTTCTTGAGCACTTCTGGATATAACACCATTTCCAGCTGGACGTTTGATGCAACTGCAATTTATATTGGCTCCAAGAACCTTTCCCAAGAAGGTTATATAGCGGCAGAAGGTTCAATGGCTCTGATGTCATCTGGCATATTTGGTTATAAGTGGAAGTTTCTTGCAGATGGTTCAGGAGCCTTAGCTGGTGGTAAGATCAATTGGGACAAGGACGGGAATATTAATGTCGATGCCAAGATTAGCGCAAATAATATTACAGCTGGAACTATATCTACAGCGTCTATAGAATGTGAAGGAAAATGGTCATTGAATCAAGAAGGTTCCGGTTATTTAGCATCTAACCATTTATATTGGGACAACGATGGAAATTTAACTGTTGAAGGGAAAATTGTAGCTACATCCGGTAGTATTGCTGGATTCAAAATATCATCAGGTTGCATAGGAGTTGAAAGTTCAAGCAGTTCAGAACCAGGTTCAAATTCGCAAGAAAATTGGGCGGCTCTAACAATTTATAAGGATTTCTTTAAAGTTGGTGGAGCCAAGGGGTATGTTATGTTTGGAAATGATGTCATCCCCTCTTCAGCTGGTGGTGCGTTTACGGCAGTTGGTCGTATTGTGAATAATGCTGTTAACACGTATGGTTATTATGGTTTTGACCAAGCGAATTATGGGTTGTTTATAGATGTAACCGGGGGTACTAAAAACTACGGTATAGAATCAAACGCAGCACTAAAAGCACCTGCATTTATTAACACAAAAGCTAAAATGTTGACTTTTACAGGTGATGGGTACACTATTGATTTCTCACAGTATAATATCATTCTGATGTATTATAACGACCCTAATTATAGTGGTGTAAAAGTAACACTACCGACAGAATATTCTGTCGCACAGCAGTTTGGAGTAAGCACTCTTCCAGATGATTTCGCTACGATTGTGACTTTTAGGGTAAGACAAGGGTCAAAAAATATTACATTACAAGGCATTTACAATCACAATGAAGGAGTGCAAGATTACGAAATGGCTCCAGGAGACTCTGTGACAGTGCTAATTAGTAAAATTGATGGTTTTAGATACCAAATATTAAATCATTCAAGTTAATGCGTAGAGATATTGAAATACATATTATAACTGGCGATGTCGCAATCAGTCCTCAGAACAAAATCAAAATAAGAGAGTTCAGATGGGTTGATGAACCGACATTGTTATCTCGCTATATTTATGGCGAGGTAGATGTGCCATATACTCTCAGCGAACGCACGATTCTGAATCAAGGTGTTCATTTTATTATTCCTTATACACCAAAGTACAAAGAATTTATGATTCGAGTACGTCGTGTAAATGAGGACGGATCGTTTGTCTATGTAAATAACGATGTAGATGGTTCACAGTGGTTTTTGGTTAAGTCATCGGTATATGGAACAGCACTAAGGAACGTGTTTGCATCCGAATTGCCGATAATTTCCGAGGATAGTTTCTTTGTTATGCTCGAAAGCGGCATTGCTCAACTATATGCAAGCAGCCAATCGGATTTTAATATTATCAAAGCAGGACGACAGAACGCAAATTGCTTGCTTGCCTGTTTCCCTGGCGGCAATTACCGTTACCCGCTGACAGGAGTCGGCTTGGCACGCTGGATTAACTCTAATAATGTAGCATCAGCCAGCTTGACCAAAGTGCTTCAGGACGAATTTAGTGCAGATGGTGTAACTATTCGCAATGCAGCCTATAATTACGAGACTCAGCAAATGGAGTTGGACGCTAAAGATTTGGAGGAATAAAATGGCTATATATACAGTAAAACCTAATCAGAATCTATTCGATGTTGCCCTGCATTTGTATGGCAGCATCGAAGGATTATTTGACCTTCTTATCAGTAATCCGGATCTCAATATGACTTCCGAACTCACGTATGGGCAGGAACTTGTCTATCACGAGGAGTTTGTATTGAACGAATCGATTGTCAGTGAGTTTAAGAATCAGAATATCACACCGTCATCCGGCTCACGCAAGGTCTATTTCAAACGTCCAGACGAAGACTTGATATTCTTGATAGGAGTTAATGCGGATATGGCTTTTACTGCTTTTAAAGCGGCAGGGACCGGCGTGATGATTATTGATTGGGGAGATAACTCTGAACTGGAATACATTCATTTAACTGTGCACATTCAATCTATAGAGCATTATTTTGATAATGAAACTGAGAAACGCCGCATCCGTATTTATGGAAACACTGACACTCTTAAATTCACCCAGCTTGATACCACAGGATTGGGTGGCGCTCTACTTTTATGTAAGCCTGTAGTCGTGGATGAATATGCTTGTACAAATCAAGGATATTCACTTGTCGGATTGTCTATGTTTGAAGGAACATATAAATTGGATCTACATTCGACTACTATTGATAATCTCTTGCCGATTGGCGATATGAGCCTTCAGGAACTTGATTTGACTGGTGTACATTTTTTATATGACAATACAGTCGATGATTATTTGGAATATATCGTAGCTCATCACGCAGATCGTCGTCCTTGTACAGTACGCCTTACGACAGAGCCTTCAGCAAGAGGTTATGCTGCAATTGACACAATTCTAAATGAACCGGAGTGGAATATCTCCGATACATGGAAATTTTATATTAACAATCAACTATATCAACCTAACAATGGCACGGACACTGAGTGAAATATACGCCGAGGCTAAGGATTGCCGTAATAGTTATCTTGAGCTAACAGAGTTTGAGAATAGCTCCAAGATGTCAATACTTGATGCGTTTACATGGGTCACATCAGCATGTATATGGACTTTTGAAAACGTAATGGATGTTTTCAAGATAGACCTTGCTAAAGACCTTCAGAATCGAATCAACGGAACTCCCGCATATTTTGCAAACGCATTGTTGAAATATCAGTCCGGAGATGATCTGGTGATGAATGAGGATGGTACAGCTTTTTCTTATCCGAATATTGATGCTTCCAAACGTGTAGTCACAAAGGTGGCTTATTTCGAGGAAGAAGAGGCTGGGTTTCACGATAAAATAGTTCGTTTTAAAATTGCTACAGGACAGCCTGGTGCTTATTCTCGTATTGAGGAGGACGAATTAGTGGCAATTAGGAGTTATCTTAATCAAATATTGTTTGCCGGTCAGCACGCAAGAGTTGTCAGTCGTATCGGGGATGTGCTTATCCCGAGAGTGGTGGTGTATTATGATGGAGCTGTCACGGAAGATGAATTATATCAAGAAATAGAGAACGCTCTAAACGATTATATCGCCAATATCGAGTTTAACGGCCTTGTTTACGCCCAGAAAGTGATTGACAGCATACAAAATGTTGAACATGTAACAGACGTATCGGTATCTTCAGATGATACAGATCATCAAGGTATATTTGTTGCCAAATATGATGACGACAATCATCTTATCAAGGACGAGTATGGCAATGTTCAGACCAAAATCGGGCGTTATTATATCCCAAACTCAGGGTATATTAAACAAAGTTCTTGTGCCGGAGAGGAAGCCGATATTCCTTTATGGCGTGACACAATAATTCTTAAACTGGAGGATAATGTATGAGGTATTTTATCAACTTTGATAAGACGATAAATCAGCTTGTACCCTACTATATCGGTGGACGTAAACTGATTCTGTACCTACAAGCGTTGATGTCACCATTGAGTCGGCTCAATGATGATTTTGTAACATACGCCAAAGAAACAAGAATCGAAGCTGCCATGACCTCTCAGATCTTTAAGTTTGAATGGTACCTTAATCGTAAATTTAGAAAGTATTTTGCTAACGGCGGACGTATCTCAATTAAAAATTCAGAAAGTCTTGGTGCTCCGATTTACAAGGAATCTGCCAACATCGATGTGAGACAGAATATGCTTGTTTATTATGATAATGAAACAGACATAACTCGCCAATTGGTTCTATATCGTAGCGATGAGCAGACAGAAGAAAGCAGTGTTAGCTTCATCGTGACAACTCCTCAAATTGATACAAAGCTTATTTCAGAGCAAAAATATGTCGCAATGCTGAAATATGTCATTGACAGGTATCGGCTTGCCAATAAAACTTATATTATCAAATACGAATCGAAATGAAAGAATTTAGCGCACAAACAGGTGGACGCTACACCTATGCTGATGATCTGGAAAACCTTCAGGATTTGGCGTTAGCTTTCGCTCAGATTTTCGATGACTGTGACAATTTCATAGTAAGTGGATGCGAAATAACATCAGGGGCTATTAGTGCCGGTTATGTGTTCCTGAATGGTAAACTACGTTATTTCTCTGGTGCTACCGGAATTACGTCATGGCCTCAGTACATCTATGAATTAAACTCAACGGAAAATGTGACTTATGAGAGTGGTGGTTCTAAAATAGGACGTAACATCTATGGGTGTGCCATTGCTAAGTCCGTTCCTGTTAAGCAAGACGAGCTCACAGGGAAAGCACTTCAATCAATTACTATTACATCTAATGGAGGTTTACGCATGAAGGATGCTTTTATTGGGAGATATGCCCTTCTGCTAAATCCGGCAAGTGGTTCGCAAACCGTTGACAGTATTGTGAATTTTGTTAAGGCAATCAATGCAGGCAGTGATATTACCGCAAACAAAAATGTCATCATAAAATCTGGCACGATTAAAACTGAAATGAGTTACGATGGTAGTACGTTTAGCGTAAAATATACTGGCGATTCCAACAATTATCAGTTATCGTTAATAGATGGTATTGGTTTCCGTTTCTACGCCAACGGTACTTTAATTGCAACAATAGGTTCATCTTCTATAACATTTAGCCAACCTGTTTCTGCAAGTAAAGGTATATTTGGCGGGCTGGTGCTGACTGGTAATCAAATCTATCAGGGAACAGCTAATGCGGTTGGGGAGATTGGGATTAACGTATATGGTTATAATGGAGATACTACTCAATTTAGAAACACTCATATTGGGAATGGTAAAGGTAAAATTGTTTTTAGTATAACCGGTTCTGACGGGAGTGCGAATATATATGGTGTTACTAAGATTGATGCTGGTACTACTGATGGACTCATTCTGAAAGCAAATATGTTGAAGGAAAATAATAGCCTGACAAACGCAATTTCTTGGCGTGATTCTGCCAATGCTGTAATGGCACGTGTTGGGTTCATTAGTACCACAGATCAGACATTTTCCATTTCTTCATCTGCATATAATATAAGCATTGCAGGTCATACCACGGTCAATATTGGTCCAGCTATTATGGAAAATGGAGTGTTGCTTTCTGAAAAGTATGCCACAGTTACTAATTTGACTGAAGGATTAGAGAAAAAAGCCAATTCATCGGACGTGTACACCCAGACTCAGGCTAATAAGAAGTTTGCAGTCAAAACAGAAGGACTCCTTCAGTTTGTGACATCTAATGTAAGTGAAGCCGACTGCCGTTCTCACATTGGAGCTATAGGTAAAAGCGATTTAAACTCTTACGCGAAACTGGAAAATTATCTTTCCGATATGGCAACGGATGAGACAAAAAAACAGACAATTCGTAATAACATCGGTGCTGCCGGTGTTGGAGACTTCCAATCTAAGTTATCCGATTCTGGCTGGAAGCACATCAAAGATTCGCTTTACGTCCGGCAAATTGGTAATATCGTTTGCATACAAGGTTCTATAAAAACCGTTCATTCGGGTACGGTATTTACCATTCCGAATACAATATCAGCTCCAAGCCATGCGGTTAAATATACCATCGCATTTAACAATAGTAGAAACTGGGTTTGTAAAATAGAAGCCGGTCAAAGGGCATGTACAGTTGTCTATTGTAATGGAAGCTGCGGAAACTCTACACAATTTTCAATCACATATATGGTATAAAAATGAAAACGTACAATTCACCTGCACAGGCTCGCAATTTGCGAGAAATTGAGGCCGCTGCTGCCTCTCCAGTAATTAACATTATTCCAGAAATTAATGGCACTATTCAACCCGTACAAACCGCTGAAGAAGGGGAAAAAGAGAGGCCGGAAGCCGAAACCGAAATCCCCGCCAAAAAAACGCGGACGAAAAAGAATACCAAGGAAGTTTGATGAGGTTCCACTTGGTTATAATCTGCGGCTCAATGCCCCATTAGAGCTCGATCTTATCATGCAAGCGGTCGGAATCAATGGGGTTCCAGATGCAGATTTGGTAGAGGTGATCAGCTATTCGTCTAAGAATCCATACTTCCGAACTGAGGATTTTAGACGTTTTTTGATTTTGTACAGAAATGAAGGGTGTTATGCAGAACATCCGAAGAAACCTCCAAAACCTCAGACCATTGTGGCTGCCATCAATCGAAGAAAAAATGCAGTAAAAAAATAAAATTGAAACTGTATTAAAAAAGTGCGAATGATAGAATTGTTCGCACTTTTTTCACGCTCTTGAAAAATTTTTGATTACCTTTGTACTGTATTTCAAATTGATTTCGTACAGAATCCGCTTTAACAATTATGCAAATCCCTGCAAATGAAGAACTTTACTGTGTCTGTACGAAAGCTTACAGACTTAGAACTTTTACAGGAGGCGTGTGCGACGACATTTTTGGGAACCAGTCACGCAACACTAATTTCCCTTTATAAGTCTGAACACTCTCCAGTGCGAACTCAGCTATTCTGGATAAGCCTCAAAAACATTCCACTTTACATTAGTACGCACCTGATTCGTCACCACGTCGGGTCGGTTCCTTTCCAATTAACTTGTCGAGATGACAGAAGTGGTGGCAATCCCGGTTTGCCCGGCAAGATTGATTCAGTCGTTGAACGATTGAAGGGTTTGGTTGATGTCTGGTATAAGGGCGGTGCATTCATCGACAACCATCAGCATGAAATAGATTTCATCTATAAAGAGCTGGAGTGGCTTAAAAACAATGCTGACCGTGAAACACCTGTCAACCTCAGTCTTTGTATAAATGCTCAGTCATTGATTGATATGGCTAAGTTGAGACTATGTACAGGATGTGCGTCGCCCGGCATCGTAGTTGTATTCCAGGCGATAAAAGATGAGATTTTAAAAGTTGACCCAGATTTGGCTTCAACAATGGTGCGCAAATGCGTATATAGAGGTGGCATTTGCGGAGAGCCAAGATGCTGTGGATTTAACGGAACCCAAAAATTCCGTGAAGAATTGTTCCAATATTTATCCAATTTCAGTCAAAAACAAAAGGGGGTACTGCATGAAAACTGTAATTAAACGTGATGGCCGCAAAATGCCGTTTGACCATACACTTATCACTAAAGCAGTTCTTGCTGCCATGAAAGAAGTCGGCACAATTGACGAAGATTATGCAATGAAAATCGCCAACAAGATTGCATCAAAATGTAAAAACGAAATTTCCGTAGAGGAAATTCAAAATCTTGTGGAAGAGAGTTTGATGGCTTCTAAATATAAAGATGCGGCCCGTGCATACATCTGCTATCGCAATGAACGCAATAAAGCTCGTCATCGTGAAAGCGACCAAATTATTCTCAGTATCATTGCCGCTGAGAAGAACGACATTACTCGTGAAAACGCAAACATGAATGCCGATACACCAGCCGGTATGGTAATGAAAATTGCCAGTGAGAGAAGCAAAGAGTTGGTAGATGATTACCTTTTGTCGGAAGAAGCGAAGAAAGCAGTAGCCGATAACATTCTTCATATTCACGACAAGGATTATTTGCCTACCAGAAGTTTGACCTGCATCCAGCATCCCGTAGATAAAATTCTTAGTGGAGGTTTTCAAGCTGGTCATGGAGAGTCACGTCCGGCAAAGCGTATTGAAACAGCCAGCATTTTGAGTTGTATTTCTATGGAGTCGGTTCAAAACGTTATGCACGGAGGTCAGGCTATTCCGGCATTTGATTTCTATATGGCACCCTATGTTCGCGTCACTTTCAAGGAAGAACTCAAAAAACTGGAAATGGTAAATGAGGTTGACTTATCCGAGGCATACGATGCACCTTACGACGATTTCATTATTAAGCCTTTGGATGGTATGAAATCATGGGAACGTATGGTACAACACGCCATGAACGAAACTGTTCGTCGTGTGCATCAGTCGATGGAAGCTTTCGTGCATAATTTAAATACAATTCATTCTCGTGGTGGGAATCAGGTTGTCTTCAGTTCGGTCAATTACGGTACAGATACGTCGGCAGAGGGTCGTTGTGTAATTCGTGAGCTTCTGCTTACTACCGAAAAAGGAATAGGCAATGGTTCTACTGCGATATTCCCGATTCAGATTTGGAAGAAAAAGCGCGGTGTAAGTTATTTACCGGGCGACCCGAACTATGACCTCTATAAACTCGCTTGCCGTGTTACCGCCAAGCGTTTCTTTCCGAACTTTGTGAATCTCGATGCACCATTTAATCAACATGAAAAATGGCGTGCCGATGATCCGAAACGATATATGTACGAGGTTGCCACAATGGGATGTCGTACTCGTGTGTTTGAGAACCGTCATGGTGAAAAGACTTCGGTTGGACGTGGAAACCTTAGCTTTTCAACAATCAATCTTCCAGGCATTGCTCTTAGCGTTCAGCACATAGAAGATAAAAATGAGCGTACTATGGCTTTTTTTGAAAAGCTTATTGATGCTATGAATGTGGCAGCACGTCAATTGCTTGATCGGTATGAATTTCAGTGTACGGCTCAAGCCAAGCAGTTTCCATTGCTGATGCAGGGATTGTGGATTGGTTCTGAAGCACTCGGTCCCAACGATGAAGTGAGATCGGTACTGAAACATGGTACACTTGGAATCGGTTTTATTGGTCTTGCAGAATGTCTTGTGGCGCTTATCGGGCAGCATCATGGAGAAAGTGTTGCCGCACAGGAACTTGGTTTGAGAATAGTAGGCACTATGCGCAATTGTGTACAAGCGTTCTCTGACAACTACGATATGAACTTTTCAGTTCTTGCAACTCCAGCAGAAGGTCTTTCTGGAAAGTTTACAAAGAAGGACAGACAGCTATATGGTATTATTCCGGGCGTAACCGATAGGGATTACTATACTAATTCTAACCATGTTCCGGTGTATTACAAATGCAGTGCTTCTCACAAAGCTCGGATAGAAGCTCCTTACCATGAAATGACTCGTGGCGGACATATATTCTATGTGGAACTGGATGGCGATGCTACACACAATGTAGAAGCTGTGATGAACGTGGTGGATTTGATGGACCAATTCAATATAGGATATTGCTCTATCAACCACACTCGCAATCGTTGTCTTGATTGTGGCTATGAAGATGCTCAAAAAGAACTTCTTACATGCCCAAATTGCGGAAGTGAGAATATAGACACTCTCCAGCGTATCACCGGCTATCTTGTAGGAACTACAGACCGTTGGAACTCCGCTAAACTTGCAGAGCTAAAAGACAGGAAAACGCATGAGTAATTATTTATATGTAGCAAAAATTGTCAGCTCAACCTCTGTCGATGGGGTTGGGCTGCGAAATTCGCTTTATGTATCCGGGTGTAATCTTCATTGCCTCGGATGTCATAATAAGGAATGGTGGCCATTAAAATCTGGGAGAAAAATGACTGTTGAAGAGGTCTATGCAGCTCTTAATACTGACAACTTCAATATTTCTATTCTCGGAGGCGAGCCTCTTATGCAATACCCGGCAATTCTTGAACTTTGCCAGCTTATTAAAGAACGCACCGGCAAAACCATTTGGTTGTGGACCGGATATGAAATAATACAAGTTCAGGATTCATTTGGAGACCTGATAAATTATGTGGATGTCATAGTTGATGGAGCGTTTAAAGAGGATTTGCGCGACACCAGTCTGTCTTTTAGAGGGTCCAAAAATCAGCGGATATATGAGATAGTACATAATCCGGAGATTTGCGTTACTGATATATCTGATATGTTTGTGCAGTGCAAAATATAACATTTTCAAAAATAATCCTGTCTCTTATACACATCTGACGCTGCCGACGATAAGGCTCGTGTAGATCTCG
>ENA-OYDO01000696-OYDO01000696.1-human-gut-metagenome-genome-assembly--contig:-NODE-696-length-10568-cov-3.226006_pt1 | contig 10568 bp, 9 predicted proteins | sample MGYA00243553_ERZ652911 | MGnify/ENA primary metagenome ERZ652911 (study PRJEB26926, sample SAMN06164635) | human gut metagenome | biome: ENVO:00009003; feature: ENVO:2100002; material: ENVO:00002003... | reverse complement strand
GTGATGGCAAGGTCGGACTCACGCTGACGCAGAAGCTTTCTGCGGCAGGACACGACCTGACTTTGATCGATTCGAACCAGCGTGTGCTGGATTCGAGTGTGGAGCGTTACGATGTTATGGGGGTACAGGGAAACTGTGCCTCCATGCGCGTGTTGGAGAGTGCGGATGTGAAAAAGGCGGATCTGCTCATTGCAGCCACCAGTTCGGATGAAGTCAATCTGCTCTGTGGTATGACTGCCCATGGTCTGAATCCGAGAATTCACACCATTGCAAGAATCCGCAATCCCGAATACGGCAAGCAGATTTTTACCATGCGGGATGTCTATTCCCTTTCGCTTATGGTGAATCCGGAAAAACAGGCGGCGCGCGAGATTGAACGGCTGATCCGCTATCCGGGCTTCCTGCAGAGGGAAACATTTGCAAAAAGCCGTGTGGAAATCGTGGAGCTGCGGATTCAAAAAGGAAGTAAACTCTGCGATGTGGCACTGATGAATCTGGAAAATGTTGTCAAATGCAAGGTGCTTGTCTGCGCAGTGAGCCGCGGAGGGGTTGTGGAGATTCCATCCGGACATTTTATTCTCCGGGAGGGGGATCATCTGTTTATTACGGCAACTGCTGAGATGCTGACACAGCTTCTGCGCAATCTTGGCATTATCACGCACAAGGCAAAGCGTGTAATTATCTGCGGTGGCGGAAGAATCGGTTATTATCTGTCGACCTGGCTGGCAAAAGAAGGTGTCAGTGTGCTGCTGATTGAGCAGGATGAAGCGCGCTGTGAAGAATTATCCGGCAAACTTCCACCGGAAGTATGTATCATACACGGGGATGCCAGCAGTCAGTTTCTGCTTGAAAGTGAAGGCATCCATGATTGTGACGCCGTTGTGACCATGACCGGCATGGATGAAATGAATATGATTATTTCGCTGTATGCGCAGACCTGTGGAGTGCCGCAGGTGATCACGAAAGTCGGTCATATGGAAAATAACAGTATGCAGGACAGTCTGGGACTTGGCAGTGTGATCTGCCCGAAAGAACTCTGCTGCAATACGATTGTCCGTTATGTCCGTGCCATGCAGAATACAACAGGTGCAGCACTGACACTGCACAATATTGCAGAAGGACAGGCAGAAGCATTGGAGTTTGTCGTAGATGCCGACACAAAACATATCGGGGAACCATTGCGTAATATCCGCCTGAAACGCAATATACTGATCGCATGTATCAGCCATGGAAGTAAAACGGAGATTCCAAACGGAGATTCCATGTATGAGGCTGGAAATTCTGTGATTATCGTTGCAAAGGGCGGGATGACACTTTTGCAGCTGAATGATATTTTCGAGTGAGGATGCTATGAATTATAAAATGATGGGAAAATTTCTTTCCCAGATCTTAATTGTGGAAGCAGGGTTTATGGTTCCGGCACTTTTAATCAGTCTGTATACCGGAAGCCGGGCAGCCGTTTACGGGTTTGGGCTGTCCATTCTGATCACTGCCGGAGTCGGTGCCTTAATGTATTATTTTTGCAGAAATTCCACCCGTCGTTTTTTTGCGAGGGAAGGGATGGTCTGCGTAGCCGGAAGCTGGATCGCAATCAGTTTTTTCGGGTGTCTGCCATTTGTTTTTTCCAGGGAAATTCCAAACTTTGTCGATGCCCTGTTTGAAATTGTATCGGGATTTACAACCACAGGTTCTTCGATTCTGGGAGATGTAGAAGCACTTTCTCCCGGAATTATGTACTGGCGGAGTTTCAGCCACTGGCTGGGCGGCATGGGGGTACTTGTATTTCTTCTGGCACTTTCTCCGAACGGAGAGAGAGGCAAAGGGTATACCATGCATCTGCTGCGTGCGGAGAGTCCGGGACCGAATGTGAACAAGCTGGTGCCGAAAATGCGTACAACAGCAAGAATTTTGTACGTCATATACATGGTGCTGACATTCATCAATTTCCTGTTTCTCCTGTTGGGAAAAATGCCGGTTTTTGATGCCGTATGTACCGCTTTTGGAACGGCCGGCACAGGTGGATTCGGAATCCGGAATGACAGTATTGCAGGATACAGCTCATATATACAGAATGTATGTACGGTATTCATGTTTTTGTTTGGAATCAACTTCAGCTGTTATTATCTGCTTTTGATCCGCCATGTAAAGGAAGTGCTCAAAGATCAGGAACTGCGGCTGTATATCATCATATTTGTAGTCAGTATTCTTTTAATTACGTTCAATGTCCGGGGACTGTACGGCTCCTGGGAAGAGACCATCCGCCATGCGGCATTTCAGGTTTCCTCTATTATGACGACGACCGGGTTTGCAAGCACGGACTTTGATTTGTGGCCCGGATTTTCGAAAGCACTGTTGCTGTGCCTGATGTTTGTCGGTGCCTGTGCAGGCAGTACGGCAGGAGGGCTTAAGATGGGAAGGCTTCTTCTGATTCTGAAAAACCTGCGCAGAAATATCCGCAGAATTTTAAGCCCGCAGCGTGTGGAAGTGGTGCGCATGAATGGAAACCGCATCGGGGAGGATGTATTAAATAATACAAATACCTATCTGGCGGCTTACGGTGTGATTTTAGTCGGAAGTTTTCTTTTGATTTCTATTGATGGACTTTCCATGACAACAAATGTGTCTGCGGTTGCTGCGTGCTTTAACAATATCGGACCGGGATTTGATGTGGTGGGACCGACCTGTAATTTTTCGGTGTATTCCTGGTTTTCCAAACTTGTGCTGATTTTTGACATGCTGGCCGGAAGACTGGAAATTTTCCCGATGCTTGTTCTCTTTTCAAGAAGTACCTGGAGACATAAATAATTGAATGGATTTCTCAATTATTTTATGGTAGAATAGTAGGGTGCTTTTACAAAACAATAAAATATGGAGGAGAGAACATGTTAGAGAAAATGTTTAAGCTCAAAGAGAACAATACCACAGCGAAAACAGAAGTGATCGCCGGTATTACGACGTTTATGACTATGGCTTATATCCTGGCTGTAAACCCGAACCTGCTTTCACAGGCAGGAATGGACCCGACAGCAGTGCTGATCGCAACCTGTCTGGCATCCTTTATCGGTACGTTTGCAATGGCACTCCTTGCAAATTATCCGTTTGCACTTGCACCGGGTATGGGACTGAATGCATACTTTGCATTTACCGTATGCGGAAATATGGGATATTCCTGGAAGGTAGCCCTGATGGCAGTATTCTTCGAAGGTATTATCTTTATTATCCTTTCTCTTACCAATGTACGTGAGGCAATTTTCAATGCCATTCCAACGACATTAAAGAAAGGTGTGAGTGCCGGCATCGGTCTGTTCATCGCTTTTATCGGACTGCAGGGTGGACATATCGTTGTAAACAACGATTCCACGTTGTTATCTTATGTAAACTTCAGGGATAACTGGCATACCGAAGGAATCTGTGCAGTACTTGCACTGATCGGTCTGCTTCTTACTGCAATTTTATACATCAAAAAAGTCAAGGGATCTATTCTGATCGGTATTCTGGCTACCTGGATTCTTGGAATGATCTGTCAGGCAGCGGGTGTTTACCGTATCGATGCAGACGCTGGATTTTATTCTCTGTATCCGACATTTGCCATGACTGATTTTTCAAAAATCGGGGAGACGTTCGGACAGTGTTTTACAGCAGATTTCCATGGAGTCGGAATTATGAACTTTATCGTAGTCATGTTGTCTTTTCTGTTTGTAGATATGTTTGATACGATCGGAACACTGATCGGTGTATCGGATAAGGCCGGCATGTTAGACGAAGATGGAAAACTTCCGAACGTAAAGCAGGCACTGATGGCAGATGCAATTGCTACTTCTGCAGGTGCGGTTCTTGGTACGTCTACAACTACAACATTCGTAGAGAGCTCTGCCGGTGTCGGGGCAGGTGCAAGAACCGGTCTTGCATCCATCGTTACAGGATTATTATTCCTGCTTGCAATTTTCTTTGCACCAATCTTTACGGCAATTCCGGGCTTTGCAACAGCACCGGCGCTGATCTTTGTCGGATTCCTGATGGTATCCGCAATTGTAAAGGTTGATTTCGAGGATCTGACAGATGCAGTTCCTGCATATCTGTGCCTCATTGCGATGCCTTTAATGTACAGTATCGCAGAGGGTATTGCCATTGGTGTAATCTCTTTTGTACTGATCAATCTGATCTGTGGCAAGCGTAAGAAGATTACTCCACTGATGTATATCCTTGCAGTACTTTTTATCTGCAAATATATTTTCCTGTAATTACGCAGTGTACGAGCCGCTTTCCAGTAGGACGGGAAGCGGCTTAAAGTCTATCTGACTATATAAAATATAAATGGAGGAACAACTATGAAAAAATTAAACAAGGCAATGTCGGTTGCTGTGGCAGCGGCCATGATGGTATCCCTGGGCGCCTGTGGAAATTCCGCAGATGCAGCAAAAGACGGGACACAGAGTGCAGGTGCATCCGGTAAAGTATATAACATCGGAATCTGCCAGCAGCTGGAGCATCCGGCACTGGATCAGGCAACACAGGGATTTGAGGATGTCTTAAAGGAAAAGCTGGGAGACAATGTAAAATTTGATCTCCAGAATGCACAGAACGAGCAGGCAAATGCTTCTACAATTGCAAATAATTTCGTATCTTCCAATGTGGATCTGATTCTTGCAAATGCAACCACTGCTTTACAGGCATGTGCAGCAGCGACAACCGATATTCCGATTCTGGGAACTTCCGTTACCGATTATGCAACGGCTTTGGAGATCAGTGACTGGAGTGGTACAACCGGAAGAAATATCTCCGGTACATCCGATCTGGCTCCGCTTGATCAGCAGGAGGATATGCTCGTAGAGCTCTATCCGGATGCAAAGCATGTCGCAATACTTTACTGCTCTGCAGAGGCAAACTCCAAATATCAGGCAACCGAGTTTGAAAAATACTTGGATGAGGACGGTATCAGCTACAAAGAGTTTACCGCTTCCGATTCCAATGATATCGGTTCTGTGGTACAGAGTGCAACCGAGTATGCAGATGTCATTTACATTCCGACAGACAATACCATGGCACAGAACACAGAAGCAATCAACAATATCGCACTTCCGGCAGGAACTCCGATTATTGCCGGAGAGGAAGGTATCTGTAAAGGATGCGGAGTGGCAACGCTTTCCATCAGTTATTATGATATCGGAAAAAAGGCCGGTGAAATGGCATATGACATTTTAGTAAACGGTGCGGACATTACAACCATGAAGATTGAGACTGCACCAAACGTAACCAAAGAATACAACAAAGATATCTGTGATCAGCTGGGCGTTAAAATTCCGGATGATTACAAGGCTATCGAGGCTGAATAATTAAGGGGGATGGGTATCGTGTTAATATCTGCTTATTTTGCTTCCTTAAGTCCGCTGGCGCTGTTTCGTGCGCTGCCGGGCTCCATTGCACAGGGACTGATCTGGGGCCTTCTGGCATTGGGAGTATATATTACATACAAACTTCTGGATTTTGCGGATCTGTCGGTGGACGGTTCTTTTGCAACCGGCGGAGCTGTGGCGGTTATGCTGATCCGCAGTGATATGAATCCGTGGATTTCCCTTATTTTTGCATTTGCTGCAGGAATGCTTGCGGGAATGGTCACAGGTCTTCTGCACACCAAACTGGGAATTCCTCCAATTCTTGCCGGAATTTTAACGCAGATTGCACTGTACTCCATCAATCTGAATATTATGGGACAGTCCAATCAGGCGATCAGTGTGGATAAATATTCCCTTGCGGTATCGCTTCGTTATGTATCCGGTGATACAGCAGCAAAAATTAAAGTATTTACCACCTGTATCCTGTTTGGGGTAGTGATCGTGGCGATTCTTTACTGGTATTTCGGAACCGAGCAGGGGCATGCCATCCGGGCAACCGGATGTAACCCGCAGATGGCGCGTGCACAGGGAATCAATACCAGCTTCTGTAAGGTACTGGCACTGATGATTTCCAACGGACTCGTTGGTCTGTCCGGTGCACTTTATGCACAGTATCAGGGTGCAGCGGATGTCAATATGGGACGAGGCGCAATCGTTATCGGTCTGGCTGCCGTTATTATCGGAGATGTACTGTTTGGAAAACTGTGTGCAGGAAAGAAACTGGCATTTGCATATACGCTGTTTTCCGTGATCGTTGGAGCGATCATTTACTACCTTGTGCTGAGCATCATTTTGTGGCTGAAATTCCCATCGGATGATCTGAAACTGTTCTCAGCAATCGTGGTAGCAATTTTCCTTGCGATTCCATATCTGAAGAATAAGAAAAAAGCAACAAGGGGGCTGTAACCGATGGGTGAGATGTTAAAAATTGAAAATATCCGGAAAGTATTCAATCCGGGTACGATAAATGAAAAAGTGGCTCTGGACGGTGTCGACCTGACACTTGAGGAAGGCGAATTTGTCACAGTGATCGGTGGAAACGGTGCAGGAAAATCGACAACACTGAATGCCGTAGCCGGTGTATGGCCGGTAGATTCCGGAAAAATCTATATCGGCGGCGAGGATGTGACAAAGTTATCCGAGCATCGCAGGGCACAATATCTGGGACGTGTGTTCCAGGACCCGATGACCGGTACGGCTACCACAATGTCCATTGAGGAAAATATGGCAATTGCAGCAAGACGTGGAAAATCCAGGGGATTGCGATGGGGAATTACCAAAGCGGAACGCGAGAAATACCGTGAAATGCTTTCCACCCTGCATCTTGGACTGGAAGATCGCCTGACATCAAAAGTCGGTCTGTTATCCGGTGGACAGCGTCAGGCAATCACGCTTCTGATGGCTTCCATCCAGAAACCGAAGCTTCTGCTTCTCGATGAGCATACGGCTGCGCTGGATCCAAAGACTGCCGCAAAGGTACTTGAGATTTCGGATCAGATCATTTCAGAGAATCATCTGACGGCCATGATGGTAACACACAATATGAAGGATGCGATTGCCCATGGAAACCGTCTGATTATGATGCATGAAGGAAAAGTTATTTTAAATATCGCAGGTGAAGACAAAAAGAAACTTACGGTCGGAGATCTGCTGCATCAGTTTGAAAAAGTAAGCGGTGAGGAATTTGCAAGTGATAAAGCACTGCTTTCGTAGAAAATAACAGAATTGTTTATGCAGGATAAGGGTCAAAACTGTTTTTGACCCTTAAATCATGTAGAAGGGAGATAGATATGCCTGTATTTGATTTCAGCAATACAACAGAAGAAAAGAAAGCCTGTGAGTGTACCTATACAACATTTCAGTCGAATGAAAACACTGCAAGTGCAAAATATCCGATTCTGGTTTTAGATAATACGGCAAAGCAGTGGAAATATCATTCCTGCGGAGTGTTTACGAACCAGACAAAGCGCACAGCATTTGAGTTTACCCAGGAAGACGGAACTGTATGTGCGGATATTTTGCGGGTGGATGCCCGTTTTGTCAATCTGCTTCGCTGGCTGGGGGAAAACCACATTAATGTCCGGCTGTCTGGAGAGAACACACCGGATGGATATGCCGTGTATAAGATCCGTGAAATTGCATTTGGCGGTGGAAAAAAGCTTTCCGCGGAAGATGGCTTTTTACAGTTTATGATGGAGCGTCTGTTTGCCAGCAGTGCACCGAGTGAGGAAGCGGTGGATGAGGAGCAGGAGGAAGACGGCGATGATATGAAGCTCACCAGTATTCAGAGCATCACCGATTTTATGACCTGCGCAGGACGGACCATGCCGGATAACATCCGGTTGTGGGCACGCCGGAATTTAGCAGTGGCACGTTCCAATGAAGTGTCTCCGGAAGAGCGGCGTCATGCACAGCGTGCACTTTCCATCATGATGAATATCCAGTGGAAAAACAATTATTTTGAGGCCATTGATCCCAAGGAAGCCCGTCGGATTTTAGATGAGGAACTGTATGGCATGGAGCGTGTAAAGCAAAGAATCATTGAGACGATCATTCAGATCAACCGCACACATACGCTTCCGGCATATGGACTGCTTCTGGTGGGACCGGCAGGAACCGGAAAATCGCAGATTGCCTATGCAGTTGCCCGTATTTTAAAACTTCCGTGGACAACTCTTGATATGAGTTCCATCAATGATCCGGAGCAGCTGACCGGAAGTTCGAGAATTTATGCTAACGCAAAGCCGGGGATCATCATGGATGCATTTGCCATGGCAGGAGAGTCAAGCCTGGTATTTATTATCAATGAGCTGGATAAGGCAGCTTCTGGAAAAGGAAACGGAAATCCGGCAGATGTTTTACTGACACTTCTGGATAATCTGGGATTTACAGATAACTATATCGAGTGTATGATCCCGACATCCGGTGTTTATCCGATTGCCACAGCAAACGATAAGGAGCAGATCAGCGCACCGATTCTGTCGCGTTTTGCGGTAATTGATATCCCGGATTATACGTTTGAGGAAAAGAAGATTATCTTCTCAAAATTTGCATTGCCTAAGGTATTAAAGCGCATGAGCTTAAAGGAACAGGAATGTATCATCACAGATGAGGCATTAAATACAATCGTGGATCTGTATTCGGGTACCAGTGGAATCCGTGATTTGGAGCAGGCGGCAGAACATATTGCTGCAAATGCGCTGTATCAGATTGAGGTGGATCATCTGAAAACTGTTACCTTTGATGCAAAGATGGTGAGAAAACTCCTCATTTAAATGGCTGGTTAAAAAATATTTGTGTTGTAAAAAGCCATACAAGGTGGAACACTATCGGAAATAGGAGGTGCATACTATGGCAACAAAAACTGCAAATGTAACAGCACGAGTACCATTTTCACTTGATATTCCGGATAAACTTGCTACGAGAGATTCTATAACACAAGCTGAATTTGATACTATGATGCAGACCGGACTTGCACAGGCAAAAAGAATTGATGCTGTATCTGTTGATGAGGCTTTTAATCAATTAAAGGCGGAGATATAGTGCATTATATTTCAAAGGATCTGATGGCACCGGATGCAGCGGATAATCTGCTTGATAAGATGAAAGTAGAGATTAGAACAAGAAAATTGGAGGTAGCATTATGGCAAAAGATGAGCTGTTTTCTGGCGAATCAAAGAATATTGAATACAAGGTAGTTGTACCGGATAAAAGCGAAAAATATATGAAAACAGTTGTGGCTTTTGCCAATACACAGGGTGGCAGACTGGTCATAGGTATTGATGATAAAACACATCAGGTAGTTGGTGTTGACAATGATAGTTTGTTTCAAGCTATGGACGCTTTGACAAATGCTATATCAGATTCTTGTGAACCGCAGATCATACCGGACATTGGGCCGCAGACGGTTGATGGCAAGACAGTCATTGTTATCACGGTGGAAGCAGGAAAAAACCGACCATATTATATTAAAGCCCAAGGTAAGGCGAAAGGCACCTATATTCGTGTGGCTGGTACTTCCAGACATGCGCATCAGGAAAAGATAAGTGAGCTGGAGATGGAAGGCGCCCGTATTTCTTGGGATGAGCTTACTTGTGTAGGATATGAAGTGACGGAAGAAGCAACGCAGTCTTTATGCAAGGATATTGAAGATTTTCGAAAGAAGGCAGGACTTTCGGGGCATGATGTAAGAAAAGAGCAGTTGTTTAATTGGAAAATTTTGAAGAAAAGCGAAGGCAATGTGCTTGCATCAAATGCGTATGTGCTGCTAACATCAGATTATTTTCCGTTTGCAAAGACGCAGTGCGCCGTATTCAAGGGAACGGATAGAACGGTTTTTCTTGATAAACGGGAATATACTGGACCGATATACAAGCAGATAGAGAGTGCGGTTGATTTTGTTTTGAGAAATATCAGACTTGGAGTGACAATAGATGGCTTAGTGCGTCGGGAAAGCTATGAACTCCCAGTAGAAGCAATTCGTGAAATGATAATCAACGCACATTGTCACAGAAACCTGTTAGATGAATCCTGCATACAGGTGGCAATTTATGATGATCGCTTAGAAGTGACATCTCCAGGTGGACTATACAATGGACTAACCTACGAGGAAGTGATGAAAGGTCATTCCAAGATTAGAAACAAGCTGATTGCAAATATATTTGGTCAGATGGGACTGGTAGAAGCGTGGGGAAGTGGCATCAGAAGAATTATAAGTGTTGCTGGAGAATATGGACTGCCTGTTCCGACTGTGGAAGTATTTGATGATATGTTTCGGGTGAATTTATATAGGAATGTGCAGCATAATGCAAATGGTGGAGAAAATAGTGGAGTAAATGGTGGAGTAAATGGTGGAGTAAATGGTGGAGTAAATGGTGGAGTAAATGGTGGAAATGATTTCGGAGATAAAGTCCGTATCAGAGAAAAAGCACAGAAATTGACGGAGACTCAGGAGAAAATACTAGATTGTATAGCAGAAGATAAATATATTTCGGTCAAAAAAATAGCAGACAGAATAGATATATCTAGGCGGACTGTTGAAAATAATATTAAAAAAATGAAAGAATCAGATATTGTGGTTCGTCATGGTTCACCGAAAAATGGGTATTGGGAGATTATAGAATAACTGTCTCTTATACACATCTCCGAGCCCACGAGACTCCTGAGCATCTCGTA
>ENA-OYDO01000688-OYDO01000688.1-human-gut-metagenome-genome-assembly--contig:-NODE-688-length-10661-cov-6.189327_pt1 | contig 10661 bp, 10 predicted proteins | sample MGYA00243553_ERZ652911 | MGnify/ENA primary metagenome ERZ652911 (study PRJEB26926, sample SAMN06164635) | human gut metagenome | biome: ENVO:00009003; feature: ENVO:2100002; material: ENVO:00002003... | reverse complement strand
GACACAAGCAGCACCCCGTCGCTCCCCGCACGGGGAGCGACGGGGTGCTGCTTGTGTCGTTGGAAATGAACCCGGTTATTTCAATCCACGCTCCCCGCACGGGGAGCGACGCGGGGGAGATTGACGCACAGGGCAACTTTATCGCGATTTCAATCCACGCTCCCCGCACGGGGAGCGACCGTCCGCTTTCGTACCGCCGATAGTGGGTATACCAATTTCAATCCACGCTCCCCGCACGGGGAGCGACGCGTGACGCGCTGACCATTTTCGTGACCTCGCATTTCAATCCACGCTCCCCGCACGGGGAGCGACGTGCGCCATGCTTCAGGTACCGCCGCTGAATCTGCCGATTTCAATCCACGCTCCCCGCACGGGGAGCGACGGTCCGCCGGGACGTACCACCGCCCTGCGTAGCGATTTCAATCCACGCTCCCCGCACGGGGAGCGACGATGCGTGCCAATAAAACGGCGGCAAGCTATAACATTTCAATCCACGCTCCCCGCACGGGGAGCGACTCTGCCGCACCCACGACATACAAAGCTCCATCCACATTTCAATCCACGCTCCCCGCACGGGGAGCGACGCGGACGCGGGGATTTGGATGCCGTTTTCATCGTAATTTCAATCCACGCTCCCCGCACGGGGAGCGACGTCGCTTTCCTTCGCTTCGGACACGTCGAGGTATTTCAATCCACGCTCCCCGCACGGGGAGCGACAACAAAGCAAGCACCTGCTGGAAGCTGTAAGCAATTTCAATCCACGCTCCCCGCACGGGGAGCGACCTCGACCAAGATATTTGTGATGCGCTGGAAGCAATTTCAATCCACGCTCCCCGCACGGGGAGCGACGTCCGCCGTGATAAGGTCGCGGGTCAGGACGTGGATTTCAATCCACGCTCCCCGCACGGGGAGCGACGATTCTTTCCATCTGGGATTCACGGCGCAAGGCATTTCAATCCACGCTCCCCGCACGGGGAGCGACTGGGCGCTGGATTTGGCACACCAGCGACTTCACGATTTCAATCCACGCTCCCCGCACGGGGAGCGACGACCCGCACACCACCATCATTTGCAACGGACTTGACATTTCAATCCACGCTCCCCGCACGGGGAGCGACACAACCGCGTCATACTGTGGTATTATATATGCGTATTTCAATCCACGCTCCCCGCACGGGGAGCGACGGGATCTACATGGACATTAAGGCGTTAATTTTGTGATTTCAATCCACGCTCCCCGCACGGGGAGCGACGAAGAACAGGCGTATAAGGCGGCTATGAAGCGATACATTTCAATCCACGCTCCCCGCACGGGGAGCGACAAGGGACAGTGATATACCATGAGTAACGGACTTATTTCAATCCACGCTCCCCGCACGGGGAGCGACTGATCGGTTCTGCCACCTCCACCTGCTTTTGCAGGATTTCAATCCACGCTCCCCGCACGGGGAGCGACGGGTGCGCGGGCTTGCTGGTGAGCAAGAGCGGCTTATTTCAATCCACGCTCCCCGCACGGGGAGCGACCCGTCTGGATGGTCACGCTCTTTTCGTTCGCACATTTCAATCCACGCTCCCCGCACGGGGAGCGACGGATCGCGTGGAACTCAAAGACCGCGCGTTCCTATTTCAATCCACGCTCCCCGCACGGGGAGCGACGCGCATCAGCGCGCACACGGTATCGCGCAAACTATTTCAATCCACGCTCCCCGCACGGGGAGCGACGAGAGCGTGGAATAACGACGAAAGGAGCAAGAAATTTCAATCCACGCTCCCCGCACGGGGAGCGACTTCGAGGGTTAGCCCCAGTTCTTTGCGGCGGGCGTATTTCAATCCACGCTCCCCGCACGGGGAGCGACGGCAGTTCAGTTTCCCTTGCGCGGATAGCGTTTATTTCAATCCACGCTCCCCGCACGGGGAGCGACGCTTGCTGGGACAAACAAGCGGAGAACGCGATATTTCAATCCACGCTCCCCGCACGGGGAGCGACTGGGTCGAGGACTTCTTCCAAGCGAGCAACAACATTTCAATCCACGCTCCCCGCACGGGGAGCGACGACGTGCTGCAAGGGCTGATTCCGAACGGAGGGATTTCAATCCACGCTCCCCGCACGGGGAGCGACATGGTCGGAATGTCGCTCGGCTCGGCGGTCAGACATTTCAATCCACGCTCCCCGCACGGGGAGCGACTTTATCGCATGTAGCGCTTTTGCTTCGTTTTTATTATTTCAATCCACGCTCCCCGCACGGGGAGCGACCGAAGCAGCGGCAGTCGCGCTGGACGATGTAAAGAATTTCAATCCACGCTCCCCGCACGGGGAGCGACGTTGCAAAAGATAAAAACGCCTTTAATAAAAACATTTCAATCCACGCTCCCCGCACGGGGAGCGACCTTGGTGTCTCCGGCGCGTCCGTGACGCAGTTGGAATTTCAATCCACGCTCCCCGCACGGGGAGCGACCGTTTGCTCTGATACACGTTCACACCTCCAAGACACATTTCAATCCACGCTCCCCGCACGGGGAGCGACCTGGGACTACATCAGCGAGGCATACGGCGCGTATATTTCAATCCACGCTCCCCGCACGGGGAGCGACACTGGGACGACATCAACAAAGCATACAGCGTGTACATTTCAATCCACGCTCCCCGCACGGGGAGCGACGCGCGACGATGCGCAGATTATCGCGTGGTGCGCAGAATTTCAATCCACGCTCCCCGCACGGGGAGCGACTTGACCTTTCCTGACTTTCGCATCCGGAAAAATAATTTCAATCCACGCTCCCCGCACGGGGAGCGACGTGGCGGTGCTGGGAGAAAGAGCCGACACGCGAAATTTCAATCCACGCTCCCCGCACGGGGAGCGACGGAGATTTCCGCGCTTGCTCCGTCCGACCGGGAAATTTCAATCCACGCTCCCCGCACGGGGAGCGACTGGGACGACATCAACAAAGCATACAGCGTTTATATTTCAATCCACGCTCCCCGCACGGGGAGCGACCTTTGCGTGAATGTCAAGGGGTAAACCATGTTTTATTTCAATCCACGCTCCCCGCACGGGGAGCGACCCCTGCTCTGGTGTTGATATTTGGCTGCGTGAAATTTCAATCCACGCTCCCCGCACGGGGAGCGACGATTTTCTCAAATGCCGTGTCGTGGTCGAGGTTGTAATTTCAATCCACGCTCCCCGCACGGGGAGCGACGTGAGAGAAGCCGATGTTGATGGTCAGCTTCTTGATTTCAATCCACGCTCCCCGCACGGGGAGCGACAGCTTTTCCGCCCCTTTCTCCATGCGTTCTGCTTATTTCAATCCACGCTCCCCGCACGGGGAGCGACGCCGCATATAGCGTGGTGCGACGAGGATACGCCCATTTCAATCCACGCTCCCCGCACGGGGAGCGACGAAAAGTGTCGAAGAGGCATTAAAAGAAGCCTATATTTCAATCCACGCTCCCCGCACGGGGAGCGACGTATTATCCCGATGTGATTTTCGATGTGCCGCATGATATTTCAATCCACGCTCCCCGCACGGGGAGCGACACGCATTGCGCGGTATTGCTGCGCCAAGTTGAAAGATTTCAATCCACGCTCCCCGCACGGGGAGCGACCTTGCGCTCGATATTGATGATGATGTTGATTTTGAATTTCAATCCACGCTCCCCGCACGGGGAGCGACCAGTATCAGAGATGGTACGAGTGCTGATAGGAGATTTCAATCCACGCTCCCCGCACGGGGAGCGACTGCAAGGGCTTCGGACTGCGTTCGCCCGTAGAACATTTCAATCCACGCTCCCCGCACGGGGAGCGACGATGCAAGCCTGTCAGCGCGGAATCATGCGCCTTGTATTTCAATCCACGCTCCCCGCACGGGGAGCGACCGCCTCGACAAAGCTGCCGTCGGTGGTATAGAAGCGATTTCAATCCACGCTCCCCGCACGGGGAGCGACTGCGCAAAGTAACAATTCTGTCGATCAGAATCATAGACTTTGCACAAAAAGTATACCACAAAACAGTCCTTTTGAGAATCAGCTTAGCCGAAAATGCGGTAATTTTGCCGGAAAAACCGCGAAATCCGGTGCGAACCTCCCTGCAAAAGGCTGGAGGCTTGCGCTTCGCACGGGCGATTCGCGCGGCGCACCCTTACAGCATCAGCAGCCCTTCCGGGGCGTAGCTCGTCTTCACGCCAATGTGCTCAATCCGGCTTTCGTAGTGATTGCCGAGGTTGTAAAAGCGCAAACTGTCCTTTTCCGGGTCAATCAGTTGCCGAAGTTCCGCCTGAAGCAGCTTGTACTGTGCGGCATCCAAAGAGCACTCAAATACGGAATTCTGCACGCGCTGACCGTGGACGACGCAGCGCTTGGCGACTTGCCGCAAGCGGCGTTTGCCGTCCGCATCGACGGTGGAAACGTCGTAGGTGATTAGAACCAGCATCGGGAACGCCTCGCTTTCGGGTTATTTCCAGAGGAATGGGGGATAACCGTCTGTGTCGCCGCGGAGGGTGCGCGCAAGCAGCAGCGCCTGTACATAGGGAACAAGCCCCCACATGATTTTTTCTTTCAGGAACGGGTGGGTGATTTCTTCGCGTTTGCGGTTTTGCCACGCGGTCAAGAACTGCTTGCGCCCGGCATCGTTCAGGAAGACGGCGCCGCTCTCCTGCCGGTCGAAGTGCTTGTCCTGCAGCACACGGTTGTTCACCAGCGTGATGCAGAGGCGGTCTGCCATCGGGGCGCGCAGTTCTTCCATCAGGTCAAGGGCGAGCGACGTGCGCCCCGGACGGTCGCGGTGCATGAAGCCGACGTAGGCATCCAGCCCGACGCTTTCCAGCGCGGCAGCGCAGTCGTTGGCGAGCAGCACATAGGCGAAGGAGAGCAGGGCGTTCATGTTGTCCTGCGGCGGGCGGCGATTGCGGCCGTTCAGCAAGAAATCCGCCTTTTGAGTCAGTATCATTTCGTCGAATAGCGAAAAATAATCGGCGGATGCGTCGCCTTCCAGCCCGCGCAGCACATCTAAATCAACCGCTGATTCAATTTGCGGCAGCTTGGCATCTAACGCGGCGGAAACATCCTTGAGTGCCTGCACATTCACGCGCAAGGCGTGGTCGCGGATGGTACGCTCCAGCACCCAGCGCTGATTGTATACCTTGCCGAAGATGAAATTCCGTGCAATCAGGCAGCTGGCGGATAGGCTGTCGGCGCGCCGATACTGCTCGCGGCGCAGCAGAACATTGCCGCGCTCGCTGCCGCAGACGCGCGCTAAAAATCGCCCGCGCGGCGTCAGAAACGTCAGCCCAATACCGCGCTCTGCGCAAGCACCCATGAGTGCTGGACTTGCGCCTTTGTAGGAGAAAGTCAGAATGCCCTCCAGCATCAGCAGGGGATACTGCGCGCGCTTTTCCTCGCCCACATGGACGACGATATTCTCGTTTTCCAGCGACAAGTACGCGTCTTCCGTCGTCACGAACAGCGTATTCAGCATCTTTCTCATGGCGAATCCTCCGCAATACGGGCGTGCATGTAGGCGCGGACGCTGCCGGTTCGGCTGAGCCGCGGAACGCATACATCCTTGAGCGAGCAGGCATTGCAGCCCTTGTGCGCCCGAACGGATGGCGTATGTCCGCGCGCCTGATTCTCCAGCAGTTCCGCCAGAAGCGACAGCGTTCGCACACGGAGAGGTTCATCCAGCGCAACCCGCGTCCGACGGCGGGGTTCGCCATAAAACAAGCTGCCCTCCGGGATGGCGCAGCAGAGCATCTCCTCCAAGCAGAGCGCCTGTGCGCATAGCTGCACCTCGTCGGCATCCTGCGTTTTGTCTGACCCTTTTTTGTATTCTACCGGGTACGGCAGCCACAGCCCTTCGCGTCCGTGCAGCGCAACACCGTCGGGACTGCGGTGGAACTCCACCACGTCGCTGACGCCGTGCAGGTGCAGGCGGGCGGATTCCAGCCGCAGTCCGCGCAGAATCAGCGTATTGCCGCGTAATTCTGCTTCCGGGCCGTGATGCGCCGTTTGGTGGAACACTTGCCCCTCCGCCGTGTGCGCATTTTCTGCCCACTGCTGCTCCAGAAAAATCAATCCCCATTGGCGGCGGCAGTAGGCGTAATGCTGCAAGGCGGAGAGGGTCGTGTCCTGTTGCGTCACCCCTTCACTTCGCAGGTGACGCCGTCCGGCAGATTCGCGTCATCCACCGTCCACTCGTAGTCTGCAAAGCTGCGCGGAACCGTCACATCCGCCTTACGCGCTACACGCACGCGTTCAAACAGTTTCCACGCGGGGGCGCTGCCCAGTTCCTTCTCGTGGCGGAAGATGATGAGCTTGCGCACTGCCATCATGCCACGCGCCGCGGAGTGGTCGTTTTCAAACATGTTGAGGATGGCGTCCCACAGCAGGGCGAGGTCTTCCTCGCTGAAGCCCGTGGTCTTGCGCGCCAGATTTGCGGATACGAACCCTTCCACGCGGTACAGCCCGTAGGGGACGATGTACTTGCGCCCCATTTCGGTGCCCTTCTTCTCCGCGTCCTTTTCTGTCGTGATGGCGACGCGGGTGATGGTCACTTCCTGCGGCACGATGGGGTCAACGCTGCGGGCAAAGCCCAGCTGCACCGGCCCGCGCACCTGACCGCAGTTCAGCGATGCCTTGACAAACGTCGTCATCACCGCGCCGAACGTCCGGATGTCGTAGTAGTGGCTGCACATATAATCGCGCAGCTTGCGGTCAATCTCCGGGTCATTCGACTTCAGTTTCTTTTTGAGGTCGTCCTCCTTGATGTCGCCGTAGCCGCAGGCCTCCAGCCCTTCACGGTCGCAGCGATTCAGCGGAACGCCATCCTGAATGTAGATGCCGTAATGCGGGTCGCCCTCCTTGACGGTCGCCACATAGTCGCGAATCTTGCGCTTCAGGCACACGTCCGTCACCAGCCCAAGACCCGTTTCCGGGTCGGTGCGGGGCATGTTGCCGGCATCGGGGTCGCCGTTGGGATTGCCGTTCTGCACGTCGAACAGCACCACGAAATCATAGCGGTTGCGAATCACATCAGACATTGCTGTTTTCCTCCTTCTTTGTGAAGAACTTCTGTTTCTGGTGATAGTAGCCCAGCTGGAAAATACCCTGATCTTGCAGGTTCAGACGCGCGGGATAGCTGTCAGTCAAGCGCCCGCACAGTTCCGTCATCTGCTTGTCGTAATAGATGAAATAGCCGGTATCAAGTTTCTTCAGGTGACTCTGCGCCAGCTTCAGCAGCGTCGGGAAAACGATGCTGGGCGTTGCGCAGGCAGCGTTGAAGTAACGATCCATGATGGTAGCGTTGATGCCGGGATTTGCCTTCTGCTGGAGGCTTTCCAGCACCGCAAAGAGACGACCCAGCACATACGGTGCGTAATTCGTCTGTTCGTTAAGTTGCACGTCGATGACCTCCTTGTACTGTGGATTGCTGCCGTTTTTCAGCAGCCACGCTTTGAGAATTGCCGCCTTGCCGCGGCTGACATTGTGCTCCGCATGGATGCGCAGCTCTGTTTGCGTCAGCAATGAAACAGGGTAAGGCGTATCGCCGAGAATGGCGCGGAGCAAATCGCCCACCAGATGCGACGGCGGCAGCTTGTCCCTGCTGTTGGAATTCGCTGTTTCCTTGAGCAGCGAATAGGCAGAAAGTGTTTCCCGCGTGTCATAGGAAGGGCGAATGATGTTCAAACGCTCCTGATGACGCGCCAAATTCGCGGCAAAATCGCCAAACGTCCCTTGCAGGAAGAAACGAACCGACAGGCGGGACGCATTCGGCGACAGCCCCAGAATGTAGAAGGGTGTACGGGAATCCAGCGGAACATTCTCCCACTGAAGACCCTGCCCAAGGCGGATGGCTTTCATGATGCCGTCCAGCGTATTCTGCGTCATGTCTTCGTTTGTCCCCAGCAGAGCGGCAAAACAGTCGCTGTAAGCGGATTGCGCCGTTTCTGCCCAGTAAACGAGGGTGGCAGATCCCAGCAGACTGTGGTAATTCTTCTCGCGCAGCATGTAATTGAGGGCTTCACCGTAGGCAAAGGCGGCGTGATTCCCGACGGGGGCGTTCAAGCCCTGCCCCTTATTCCGCCCATAGGATTCAAAAGCGAGGGCATTGAAGGAAACCAGCGATGCGCCGGAAGACTGCGCGCCGACAACGCCCTTGATGCTTGGATGCAGCATGGCAATGGTGTCCTCGTCGCCTGTAACCAGACAGCGGCCTTGTACCGCATTGCTCTTGCCGCCGGCAACGCTCGCCTCCCACGCTGCACGAATTTCCGACACTTCGTGCGCCATTTCGGCTTTGCCTGAGGCGCCCATCATGCAGAAAACGAGATTGCCGCCCTTGCACAGGTCATCGAAATGCTCCTGCAGGGCAGGGGACTGCGCCGCCTTTTCAGGCTGCCAAGTGTCAAAAAAGCGGAGAATTGCCTGCGCCATCGTGCAGGATACGCCGTCCAGCAGCGCATGATGCTTCTGGGCACTGGTTTGGAAACAGGCTTCCGCCTCTTTGGCGGGGTTTTTGCCTGTACCGTTGTACGGCTCATTGGTGATGCCCAGCAGGTACTTTGCGTTGTCGCAGAGAAAGCAGGCTGCCCTGCCGCAGGTGCGCTTGACGGGCGTTGGCAGAAAGTCCTGCAGCGGAAGCAGCTTGCCCTTATCGTTTGCCGCGCCGAGCATTTCTACCGACGACACCTGCCCGTCGGCAGTCAGACACAAGCCCCACTGCACCTTGACGGCGGACCAGCCGGGACGCTTCAACGTGCCCTGTGCGGCGAGCGAATCATAGCACCGCACGAGCGATTGCAGAATCATTTCACCACCTCACAGTCTGTCAAATCAATCACGCCATGCACCATCTGCGCCCGGAAGAACATCGGCTGGATGTTTTCCAAATCAGAATAGTCCATATCAAAAATCATATAGCCCAAATCCCGCGTTTCGTCGATGGTGGGAATGTCGCCGCCCTCCCAAAGGCGGAAATGCGCCGTGCATTCCCGGCAGCCCAGATACGGCTGCATGTATGCCTGACCGCTGCGCAGCCGCCGCTTCACGATGTCCTGAAACTTGCCGGGATTGTCCGACGGATTGGCTTGGTCGGTCATCTCGAAGTGCGCTTCAATGACGTAGTGCACGTCGCGCAGCATGGTGGTAGCGCGCTGCTGAATATCGGCGTTTCGGTCGATGTAGGAGCGCTTCTTGCCGTTGGCTTCGGTCAGCACGTTGCTGGCGGAAATCTTAGATGCCACTTCGTTGCGGAGAATGTTCGTGAAGCGGATGGGTTTGCAGACGTAGATTTTATCCACATGCCATTTCAGACCAGGATGATAGTATACACTTTCTACCATTCCGCGGGCGGCGCTGGGCGTGGGAACGTCATAGCTCACACGTTCAACCTTCATTTCAGGCCGGGTGAAGCAAGCGTAGTCGCCCCACACCTCCATTTTGATGGACATTGGTTCACCTCCTCATGCTTTTGCTAAAATCAACACTTGCCGATGTGGACAAGTGGCAGGTCGTAGGGAACGAACGGGAATCGTGAAAATTCCACCTCCTTTCAGGTGACAAGAACAGTATAGCACAGGATAGTGCATGAGTCAAGGACTGATTTTCACTGTATTAGACAATTATAACGAAAGACTATTAAGCATGGTTTGACACGTCAGTGAAAAGATGATAAAATGCCAAAGTCGGATAGAAACGGCGGGTAATTCGCTGCTTCTATCTGTGGGTTGAAATACTGTGTTAGATAATTATCTAACGGGGCGGGCGGTGAGCGCAATGCTTGCCGCCCGTTTCTGATTTTCTTCATTATATATACGTCAGGAGAACAGCGCCAGCCCGCTTGTGCAGCTGACCTGCAAGCCGCATTCCGGCGTGTACAAATTGATGTCGCTCAGAGTGCCGCAGTGCGCGTCGGTGATTTCCGTGACGCCGCCGATGCCGCATAACGCCTGATACTCGCGGCGGTAGATACTCACGCCGCAGCGCCCCAGACGGCGGAAAAGCTCACGCGAATAGTGCCCATCACGCAGGGCTTTGATGTCCTCGCTGTTTTCAGGTGTCGGAATGTACACCGTCACTGTATCTGTGTCGATAAAGCGGAAATGCTCGGCGGTTTCGCGGAAAGCAAATCTTGCTTCGGATGACAGCGTTTTGCTGGTATCCAGTAAATCATTTTCGGACGAAACGGGTCGTGAACGCTGCTGATTTTCGCCGCGCTTGAAGAGCAAATCGCAAAAATACGCGTGGATGGCTTTGCGGCTGCCGATGTCCTCTGCATACAGGCGCAGCACTGTGCGGCAGCTTTCAATGTTTGGGCGCATGATGGGTGGAACCGCGTGTTCGGTCTGGTAGATGTGGACGATGCTGTCCTGCGCCGCTTCCTTTCCCTCGCGATTGCAGCGTCCGGCGGCTTGCAGAATGCTGTCCAGTCCGGCTAATTCGCGGTATACGGTCGGAAAATCCACGTCAACGCCCGCTTCAATCAGGCTGGTGGAGATGACGCGGCAGCACTGCTTCTTGTCTAAGCGTTCGCGAATTGTGGCAATGGTGCGTTCACGGTCGATGGCGTTCATCAGCGTGGAAAGGTGGAAACGCCCCTCTTCCGGCAGGGCTTCGTACAGGCCTGTCTCTTATACACATCTCCGAGCCCACGAGACTCCTGAGCATCTCG
>ENA-OYDO01000660-OYDO01000660.1-human-gut-metagenome-genome-assembly--contig:-NODE-660-length-10995-cov-4.797715_pt1 | contig 10995 bp, 10 predicted proteins | sample MGYA00243553_ERZ652911 | MGnify/ENA primary metagenome ERZ652911 (study PRJEB26926, sample SAMN06164635) | human gut metagenome | biome: ENVO:00009003; feature: ENVO:2100002; material: ENVO:00002003... | reverse complement strand
ACTCCCGTTAGCCAGAACGAAAAATTCGCGGCGCATCTTGGCGCATTCTCATTTGGAAATAGTATAAGACAATCAAAATAAGCACCTTGATGCATTCAGCTGCAATCAAGGTGCTTTCTTCACCTTACAAACTGCTCTTCGCTGCCGCGGTGGATGATGAGGTGCCACTCCTTCGTCGCGTTTGTTTCCCAGCGGAAACCAGCGCCAATTTGCGTCACGCGGTAGAATGTGCCGTCGGCAAGCGTGCATTCAGTCGTGAAATCCGGCTGAAACCAGTGCAGGACGACCCGGTCGGCATCGTCGGCGTCGGTTGTGCGGTCGTTTACGCCGACGGGGAACAGCGCGTTCTCGCGAATCAGCACGGGCAGGGTATTGTAGCCGCGAATCTGGCGGCAGCGCCCGGTCCAGCACAGACCGGACAGCTCCGCCCACAGCCCGTCGGGGAGCGAGGCATCAATCGTGCCTTCGTCAGATAGACGCAGCACAAGCAGGTCATCCCCGATGCGAACGCCGCCGTCCAGCGGCACAATCGCGCGTCCGGGGCGTAGGTATGGCAGGAACGATAATTGCAGGCAGGTGTATTTGCGGATGACGTTGCCCGGCTGCGCGTCGCCGGAAAGGTGACGCAGGAGAAAATCCGCCGGAAGCGGCTGACCGGGCTGCATCAGCGCATACGCCGCGCGGAAAAGGAATGCGGCACGGGTGTCCGGACAGTCCGCAAACAGCGGCGCGGGGGCGTCCGTGAAGCCGGAGAAGGGAATTTCCTGCGCGGACAGCAGGGACGAAATCGACTGCCGCAGGGCGGAATCCTGCGACGGGTCAGAGACGATCAAACCGAATTGCTTCATTTCATATCCTCCAAAATGCGGCGGAGTGCGCGGACTTCCCGGCGGCGCAGGCGTTTTCCGCGGTGCAGGATGTACCAGCGCAGACGGAAGCGGTTTCGCCGGGTGAACACGGGGGTGACGCGGCGGCGGTGGAAACGGTCGGACAGGCGGACAATTGTGCCCTCGCGGATGAACAGCACGCACCCCTTGACCGGGCAGGGGACACCCGACTCCGCCAAAGCGCGGGCAAGCGTCTGCGCGTGGGTCGTCACCTGCATGGCAGGGTTGTAGAACGTCAGCTCTGTGCCGTTTTTGCGGGTGAGCAGCAAATCATGGTCGGACAAATCGCCCGTGACCGTCCCAGCGTGATTTTTCACCTCGATGACCGTTGCCCCGCGGCGGCACAGCGCCACCAAATCGCATTCGCTGCGATTCCCCGCGTGGACGATGCGGTTCGGATACAGGTGGACGCGCCCCGGCAGTCGGTTGAGCAGCGCGCGGGCGTCCTCTTCTCCGCGGATGCCGGAGGAAACGAGCGTCGCCGCGTACTTCGCGCCGCGCGCCCGCCGCTTGAGGTGCAGGGAAATCAGCACGGGCAGGGAAATCATCAGCAGAATCAGCGCCAGCAGCATCCAGCCCTGCGTCTGCGCGTCGAAGCGCACCCTCAGCGTCTCCTTCAGCGGCGGAAACCACCACGGCGCACTGGCAGCGCAAATCCCCCAGCAGACAGGCGGCACAATCACTGCGCGGAATGCCAAGTACTTCTGTCGGCGGCGGAGAGCTTGCAGTTTTTGCGTCTGCCCTTCGCTGCCGGAATGGAAAGTTGCCATAAACAGCTCCTGTTCGTATGTGTTCGGGTTCGATTCATAGAATACGACGCGAAAGGAGCAAAATCCTGCCGAATGCAATTGACATTTTGGCGGCGGACTGGTATAATTGCGTTGTCATTGGGCGATGAAGGACAGGGCGAACAGGACAGCGGCTGTCAGAGAGGGAGTCATCGGCTGAAAGCTCCCGCCGAAAACCGTTCGCCGGACAATCCGGAGCTTCCCGGCGAGAGCCGGGCGCGTTCCTCGCGTGACAGGGGAGAATGAGGCGCGGGTTTTTCCTGCGCGAAAATGGGTGGCACCGCGAATTTTTTCGCCCCATGCAGCATTTGACGGCTGGTATGGGGCTTTTTGTGTCCTGTATCACCCAAACAGAAGGAGGAATACCATCAATGCTGACGCAAGCACCCCGCGGCACAAAGGATGTGCTGCCGGCTGATTCCTACCGTTGGCAGTACGTTGAGAGCAAGATGCGCCAAGCGGCGGCGGAAGCGGGTTTCCGCGAAGTCCGCACGCCCGTGTTTGAGCATACTGAGCTGTTTCTGCGCGGCGTAGGCGATACCACGGACATTGTGCAGAAGGAAATGTACACCTTCAAGGACAAGGGCGACCGCTCCATTACGCTCAAACCCGAAGGCACGGCGGGCGTGGCGCGCTGCCTGCTGGAGAATAATCTCTATGCCGACACGCTGCCCTGCAAAATGTACTACCTGAACGCGCCGATTTTCCGCTATGAGGCGCCTCAAAGCGGCCGCCTGCGCGAACATCACCAGTTCGGTCTGGAATGCTTCGGCGCACGGGATGCTTCGGCGGACGCGGAGCTGATTCTGCTGGCGTACCGTCTGCTGAGCGGACTGGGCGTGAAGAACCTGTCCGTCAACATCAACTCCATCGGCTGCCCGAACTGCCGCCCGAAGTACCATGCAACGCTCAAATCGTTCCTGTCCGGGCGCATTGGCGAAATGTGCAGCACCTGCCAGACACGCTTTGACCGCAACCCCCTGCGCGTGCTGGACTGCAAGGAAAAGCACTGTCAGGAACTTGTAGCGGATGCGCCGTCCATGCTGGATTTGCTCTGCGACGACTGCAAGGCGCACTTTGCCCAGCTGCAGTCCTACCTTGACGCGGCGCACATCCCGTACCAGATTGACCCGCGCATCGTCCGCGGTCTGGATTACTACACCAAGACCGTCTTTGAGCTGATTACCAAGACTGAAAATGGCAACCTGACCGTCTGCGGCGGCGGGCGCTATGACAATCTGGTGGAGGAGCTCGGCGGTCCGTCGCTGCACGCGGTGGGCTTCGGCATGGGCATCGAGCGCGTGCTGATGCTGCTGGACAGCGAAGGCGTGGTCATCCCGAAGCCGACGCTCTACGATGTGTTCGTCACCTACATGGGCGCGCATCAGGTGGAGGCGTTCTCGCTGGTGCAGAAACTGCGCGACGCGGGCTTCAAGGCGGATATGGATCATACGGGTCGGAGTTTGAAAGCCCAGTTCAAGTATGCCAACAAGATGGGCGCAACGCTGACGGCAACGCTGGGCGACGAGGAAATCGCCAGCGGCGTGGTGAAGGTCAAGAACATGGCGACGAAGGAAGAGCAGACCATCGCGCTGGATAATATCGCCGACGGCATCCGCAACATGCTGGGTTAACCCACGAAGCGCAGCTTCGCCGTTCCCCCAATCAACACGCGGAAGAAGTAAGAAAAAGTCACCAATTCAATCGCGCGAACGGGAGTCCAGAGGGTCGAAGACCCTTTGGCAGGTCAAGGGCAGCGCCCTTGCGTCTCCCCCAATCAACACGCGGAAGAAGTAAGAAGAAGTCACCAACTCAATCGCGAAAATGGGAGTCCAGAGGGTCGAAGACCCTTTGGCAGGGTCGAGGGGCAGCGCCCCTCGCGTCTCCCTTTCGCTACTAAGAAAGGAGCTGCAAATATGCAGAACCGTACTCATACATGCGACGAACTGCGGCTGTCGGACGCGGGTAAGCGCGTGCAGCTGTCCGGCTGGATGGATAGCGTGCGCATTGTCAGCGCGAACCTCGCGTTCGTCATCCTGCGCGATTTCTACGGCACGACGCAGGTCGTTATTGACGACGAAGAGCAGATGAAAATCATCCGCAGCCTCAACAAGGAGAGCGTCATCTCCGTGACCGGCATCGTGCGCGAGCGCGACAACAAGAATCCGAAAATTCCCACGGGCGACATTGAAGTCGAGCCGGAGAAAATCGACGTGCTGGGGCGCTGCCGCTACAACGAACTGCCGTTCCAGATTAACCGCTCCCGCGAGGCGGACGAGAGCATCCGCCTGAAGTACCGCTATCTCGACCTGCGCAACCCCGATGTGAAGAAGAACATCGTCATGCGCTGCAACGTCGTCACCGCCCTGCGCCAGGCGATGAACGAGCACGGCTTCCTTGAAATCACCACGCCTATCCTGACGGCTTCGTCCCCTGAGGGCGCGCGCGATTACCTCGTTCCGGCGCGTAAGCATCCGGGCATGTTCTACGCCCTGCCGCAGGCGCCCCAGCAGTTCAAGCAGCTGCTGATGACCTCCGGCTTCGACCGCTACTTCCAGATTGCCCCCTGCTTCCGCGACGAAGACGCGCGCGGCGACCGCAGCCCGGGCGAGTTCTATCAGCTGGATATGGAAATGGCGTTCGCGACGCAGGAGGATGTGTTCAGCGTCCTTGAAGACGTGCTGCCGCCCATTTTCGCCAAGTACGGCACATACAACACCGCGTCCAGCGCGCCCTTCAAGCGCATTGCCTACAACGACGCGATGGAGCGCTACGGCTCGGACAAGCCCGACTTGCGCATTGATCTGGAAGTGCAGGATGTGACCGACCTCATCGGCGGCTGCGGCTTCCAGCCCTTCGAGGGCAACACCGTCAAGGCGGTTGTCGTCAGCGACATGACCGCGACCCGCAAGCAGATTGACAAGCTCTGTGCGGATGCCGAGGTCGTGACGGCGAATAAGGTCTACTGGTTCAAGCTGGATGAGAAGGGCGAAATCGCCGGCGGTATTGCGAAGTTCGTCAAGGAGCAGAAGAATGAACTGGTCGAAAAGCTGGGTCTGAAGCCGAACACGTTCGTTGGTCTGACCTGCGGCAAGAAGCTGGCGGCGCAGAAAACCGCGGGCGTGCTGCGCCGTCTGGTCGCTGATCTCTGCCCGGCGCATATCGACCGCGAAAAGTACGAATTCTGCTGGATTGTCGATTTCCCGATGTACGAAATCGGCGAGGAATCCGGCGAACTCGAATTCTGCCATAACCCCTTCTCCATGCCCAACGGCGGTCTGGAGATTCTGCAAAAGGCGGCGGCGGGCGAGGTTGACCCGCTGACCATCACGGCGTACCAGTACGACTTGGTCTGCAACGGCGTGGAACTGTCCTCCGGCGCTGTCCGCAACCATGACCCGGAAATCATGATTGAAGCGTTCAAGCTCGTCCGGCTGGGCGAAGAGGACGTGAAGGCGAAGTTCCCGGCGATGTACAACGCCTTCTGCTACGGCGCGCCGCCGCACGCGGGCATTGCTCCCGGTGTTGACCGCATGGTGATGCTGCTGGCGGGCGCGGAGACGATTCGCGAAGTCATCCCGTTCCCGATGAACAAGAACGCGCAGGACGTGATGATGGGCGCACCCGGCAAGGTGGATCAGAAGCAGCTGGATGAACTGCATATCGCCTGCACGAAAGTCGAAGAATAATCCGCACGCGGATGAGGAAACAATCCTCGTCCGCCTTTTTTCTGCCGAACGGGAAGAAACACGGATTGAACGCTTGTCAATCCGGCAAAACTATGGTATAATGGGATGAAACAAAGTCGGTAGACTGCGTTTTGCCATTTCCTGCGCGAAATCATGTGCTTTTGTGCGCAGGAGTTTGGATTGAAATTAGGAGGTGCATTTCGTTATGGCGCTGAAGAAGGATAATCTGCCCGTGAATGTCGATGTGGATACCGAGCAGGGGAGCAGCATCACCTACGCCAATGAAGTGGTCGCGATTATTGCGGGCGTCGCCGCCAGCGAGGTGGAGGGCATTGCGGGTATGTGCAATGTCTCCGGCAATCTGCTGGGCAAGAACCGCGCCGTGACCAAGGGCGTGAAGGTGGAAATCGGCACCGAGGAAGCCAGCGTGGATTTGTATGTCGTCATGGAGTACGGCACGCCCATCCAGAAGGCGGCGTATGACGCGCAGGAAAGCGTCCGCAAGGCGATTGAGACGATGACGAACCTGCATGTGGTGCGCGTGGATGTGCATGTGCAGGGCGTCAGCTTTGAAAAAGAGAACAATGCGCTGAACGCCGGTGCAAAGAAGGCGCTGGCAGAGGATAAGAAGGAAACGCCGCTGGTGGAAGCCCCTGAGAGCGAGGAAAAAGCGGTGGAAGATTCCGCGGAAGTGCCTGAAGAAGAGGGCAAGGAGTACTGATGCCTTCATACTGCCGGCAGGGTGTTTGCCTTGCCGGTTTTGAAGTTGCTATCCAATGTAAAAGCGAAAACGGCAAGCGAAGGAAACGAAAGGAGCGAACCGGGAATGAAGCGTCGTGTGAGCGATATTGCGGTGATGATTTTGTCCTTTTTGGTGCTGCTGGCGCTCTCTGCTGGAGTAGCGCTGGTCGGCGTGGAAGCCGTGCGGGGTGAACAGTGGCAGCTGATCCGACTGACGGCGTGGCTGCAAGGCAGCGGCGTATGGGGCGGCATAGCATGTATTGCCGTGGCGGCGCTGGCATTGGCGCTGGCGTTTATGTGCCTGTGGCGCGTGTTCCCGCACCGCACGGCAAGCCAGCGCGGCTATGTGATGCAGAAAAATGAGAATGGCTCCATCGGAGTGTCAATTCGTGCTATCGAGGGGCTGATTCGCACCTGCATCGACAAGCATGAGGCGATTGCCAAGGCGGACATCACGGTCGAGGAGTGCCGCGACGGCATTGCGATTGGATTGCACATTATTCAGGCGGCAGGCGTGAATATCCCGCTGTCCGTCGGGGCGCTGCAAAAGCAGATTAAGCAGTATGTGACGGCGTGCACGGGCGTGGATGTGTACAAAATCCGCGTGATGGTGGAGAACGACGCAAGCATTCCGGTTGCGTCCACCTACGAGGTGCAGGACGTGACGCCTCTGCCGTCGGCGGAGGAAACGGCGGAACAGCCGATGGTCACGCCCCCGGCACAGCCTGTTGCGATTCCCGCGACCGAGCCGGAGCAGAAGCCGAAAGTGCCGGACACGTTCATTTCCCCGGAGGATGATGAGGACGACGAACGTCCGCTGCATCAGCGCCTGTTCGGCACGCCGGAGCAGCCCGCGTTTGTACCCGCGCCGCCGGAGGTGACGGAAGCGCCCGAAGTGGATGAAGTCGAGGCTGCCGAGGATGCCCCGGAGGAAACGGAAGCATCGGCGGAAGAAGCAGCTGCGGCAGAAGAATCCGCTGGGGAAACGGTGGACGCGGCAGACGACGGCGAAAAATCAGCAGAATAACAACAATACGCATTTTTAGTGTGGAATAGGAGAGAAAAACAATATGGCACGGACGACTGCGCGTGCGGCGGTCATGCAGATGATTTTTGAACATATGGCGGGCGGGGAAGGCGGCGAAGAGACGCTGCAAATGGTGTATGAGGCGCTGCGGAAGGAAGGACTTCCCGGCGTGGACAGCATTTCAGAGAACGAGCCGAGCGAATCCGACCGAGCGTACATCACCGAGGTGCTCGACGGCGTCTTGGCGCACCTCGATGAGCTGGATGAAGCGATTCAGGCTGCCAGTCCGCGCTGGGAAATCAGCCGGATGCCGCATGTGGATTTGACCATCCTGCGCATGGCAGCGTGGGAAATCCTCTACGAGGAGGGAATCCCCGGCCCGGTCGCCATCAATGAGGCGGTCAACCTTGCCAACCGCTTCTCCGAGCCGACGAGCGGCCGCTTCGTCAACGGCGTACTGGGTACGATTCTGCGCAGAAAGCAGGCGGAAAACCCGTGAAGCGCGTCGTTGTCGGGCTTGACACAAGCTGCTACACCACGTCCGCTGCTGCCGTAACCGCGGAGGGCAATGTGATTGCGAGCTGCCGCAAGCTGCTGCCTGTTCCACAGGGACAGCGCGGGCTGCGGCAGTCGGAGGCGGTGTTCACGCATGTCCGTCAGCTGCCGGGGCTGATTGAGGAATTGTCGGCGTATTTGACGGATTGCGAAATCGTCGCGGTGTGCGCTTCCCGCCGTCCACGGGATGAGGAAGCGTCGTATATGCCCGTGTTTCAAGCAGGGGACGCACAGGGCCGCAGTCTGGCGGCTCTGCTTCGCGTTCCCTGTTTTGCTACGACGCACCAGCGCGGGCATGTGGAAGCCGCGAAGGTGGATAGCGGCGTGGCGGCGGGCGATTTGCTGGCAGTGCACCTTTCTGGCGGCACGACCGAGGTGCTGTCGCTGGTGGATGACCGCCTGACGCTGCTTGGCGGGACGCTTGACCTCCATGCAGGGCAGGTGGTTGACCGCACGGGCGTGGCGCTGGGGCTGCCGTTTCCGGCGGGACCGCATTTGGAGGAGCTGGCGGTGCGCGGCATGGCGAAAGCGCTGCTGCCGGTCGCTATGGCGGATGGCGGGCTGTACTGCCACTTGTCCGGCGCGGAAACGCAGGTGCAGCGCTGGATTGTGCAGGGGACGATGCCCAAGGAGGACATTGCCCGCGAGGTATACGACCTGCTGGCGCGGACAGTTTCGCGCATGGTAACGGCGGCATCCCAGCAGACGGGCATTCGTCAGGTGCTGATTGCGGGCGGTGTTGCGTCCTCGCGGCTCTTTCGGGAGCTGGTGACGCAGCGGACTGCCAAGCGTCAGCCGGATTTGCGCGTGCATTTCGGCCGCCCGGAGTATTCCGGGGACAACGCGGTCGGCGTGGCGCTCATTGGCGCAAGAAAATGGCGCGAACAGCAAACGCTGAAGGAGATAGAATATGGCAGCACAGATACTGGACGGTAAGGCGATTTCAGCGGAGCTTCGCGGAGCAATTGCACAGCGGGTGGCGCGCCTGCGTGAAAATGGCGTCACGCCGGGATTGGCGGTGATTCTCGTCGGCGCAGACCCCGCCAGCCAGATTTATGTGCGCAACAAGAGCGTCGGGTGTGATCAGGTCGGCATTCACTCCGTGACCATCAACCTGCCCGAAGCGACAACGCAGGACGAACTGGAGAAGCTGATAGCTCGTCTGAATGCGGACGACACCATCCACGGCATTCTGGTGCAGCTTCCCCTGCCGAAACACCTCGATGAGGCGGCAGCGCTGGCGGTTATCGCGCCGGAAAAGGATGTAGACGGCTTCCACCTGCTCAACGCGGGGCGGATGATGAGCGGACAGCCGGGCGTGGTTGCGTGCACGCCCAAGGGCGCAATGGAGATGATCCGCCGCACGGGGATTGACCTTGACGGCAAAGAAGCGGTCGTCGTCGGACGGAGCAACATCGTCGGCAAGCCGATGGCGATGCTGCTGCTGCAAGCGAACTGTACCGTCACCATCTGCCACAGCCACACGGTGAACCTCGCCCAGCACACGCGCAATGCGGATATTCTCGTCGCGGCGGTCGGCAAGCCGGGGTTCATCACCAAGAGCATGGTCAAGCCCGGCGCGGTCGTCATCGACGTGGGTATCAACCGCGTGAACGGCAAGGTCGTCGGCGACGTGATGCCTGATGTGGCGGACGTTGCGGGCTACATCACGCCCGTCCCCGGCGGCGTGGGCAAAATGACAATTGTCGAGCTGCTGGAAAATACGGTGGAAGCGGCGGAGAAGCAGACGGCAAAATAAGCCGATACAAGTAGGAAGTGAAAGCGCCATGTCGGAGTGGGTTCTGGAGGTCAGCGAGGTCAACGAGTACGTCCGGCAGCTGCTGCAAAACGAGCCGGCGCTTCGCAAAGTCCGTTTGCGCGGGGAAATCAGCAACTTCAAGCGCCATTCGTCCGGGCATTGGTACTTTACCCTCAAGGACGAGCGGTGCCGAATCGCAGCGGTCATGTTCCGGCAGAACGCGATGCGCATGTCGATTCGCCCGATGGACGGCATGTCCGTCATCGTCAGCGGGCAGGTCGGGCTGTACAGCGAGGGCGGCAGCTACCAAATTACCTGCGACAGTATGCGTCCGGACGGCATCGGCACGCTGTATCAGCAGTTCGAGGCGCTGAAAAACCGTTTGGCGGCGGAAGGGCTGTTCGACGAGGAGCACAAGCGGCGCTTGCCGTATCGCCCGAAGAAAATCGCGGTCGTCACGTCGGAAACAGGCGCGGTGCTGCACGATATCTGCATGGTGTCGCGGGCGCGTGACCCCGGCGTGCCGCTGGTGCTGGTGCCGGTTCAGGTGCAGGGCGCAGGGGCGGCGGAGAGCATCGCGCAGGGCATTCGACGCGCGGCGAAAATCCCGGAGGTCGAGGTCGTCATCGTCGGGCGCGGCGGCGGCTCGATGGAGGATTTGTGGGCGTTCAACGAGGAAATTGTGGCGCGCGCGATTTATGACTGCCCGATTCCCGTCATCAGCGCGGTTGGGCATGAAAACGACTTCACGATTGCGGATTTTGTGGCGGACAGGCGCGCCGCTACACCGTCAAACGCGGCGGAAATGGCGGTGCCGGACTTGCGGGAGATTCTCGCGGGGCTGGATGGAATGCGGCAGCACTTGCAGACGGCGCTTTCGCAGCACTTGCAGGAAACGCGCCTGGCGCTGATGACACTGGAAAAGCGGCTGGCGGCGTGCGACCCGAACCAGCGCTTGACGGCGCTGGAAAAGCGGCTCGGCGGCGCAAAAATGCGGCTGGAGCATCAAATGTCGCAGCGAATTTCGGCGCTGACCCCGCGATTGGGCATGGCGCGGATTCGGCTGGACAGCGCGGCGGAGCAGAATTTGCAGCGGAAAACGGAGCGGCTGCATCGGCAGAAGCTGCATTTGCAGGCGCTGAACCCGGAGGCGGTGCTGGAGCGCGGTTATGCGCTGGTGCTGGACGGCGGCAGGGTGCTGCCTGACCGGGCGGCGGCGCGGACGCATCCGCAGATGACGATTCGTTTCCGGGATGGCGAAATGCGGGTCATGCAGCCCAATAAGGAGGGTGCTTATGGCAGCAAAAAAGAAGCTGACGTTTGAAGAAAGGCTTCAACAGGTGGAAGCGCTGATTGCGAAGATGGAGAGCGGCGAAATGCCCTTAGAGGAGGCCATGCAGCAGTACGAAGCGGGGCTGAATGCGCTGAACGCCCTCGAAAAGGAGCTGACGGCGGCACAGCAGCGCTTGACGGTACTGCGGCAGCAAAGCGGCGAGAACATCGAGGTGCCGATGGAGGAACAGCAATGAAGACATACGCGGAATACCGC
>ENA-OYDO01000632-OYDO01000632.1-human-gut-metagenome-genome-assembly--contig:-NODE-632-length-11268-cov-7.507982_pt1 | contig 11268 bp, 10 predicted proteins | sample MGYA00243553_ERZ652911 | MGnify/ENA primary metagenome ERZ652911 (study PRJEB26926, sample SAMN06164635) | human gut metagenome | biome: ENVO:00009003; feature: ENVO:2100002; material: ENVO:00002003... | reverse complement strand
CAGGAGTCTCGTGGGCTCGGAGATGTGTATAAGAGACAGATTTGTGAGTGGATAAAGAAAAAGGAGAACAAAATAATGCATATACTTGAATGGAATATAAATCAAGCCACAAACATATCGAATAAAAATTTAATTCCAGGATTTGTTGTTGATGAAGTTATTAAGAATAATCCAGATATATTTATATTTACTGAATTTGCAAAAACAAGAAATTATATAGATGTTGAAAGTAAACTTAAAAAAAATGGGTTTGATTGTGCGGTTACAAATAATGATGCTTGCAAACAAAATGATGTTTTGATTGCATGGAAAGATGATATATTTGGGATAGATAGAGACAAGATTGAAAAACCTCTAGCAATTGATGATATGCCTGAAGTTTTAATTGTTCCACTAAATTGGATGGGCATAAAATTTATAGTTGCTGGATTAAGAATTAAATTATTTAACAATGATTATTTGAAGAGAAAAAAACAATTAGAAAATGTGATGGATTTAATTGGTAAACAATTTTCTGATTACAAATATTGTATTATTGGTGGTGATTTTAACAATAATAAGTCTGATTATAAAAATTGTCAGTGGAGAGATAAATGGAGCTTAGGTGTAATAGATTCCATAGCAAAAAATAATAATTGCATTAGAAAGACACCTGATTCTAGCGACGGGTCGAGCATATACCAAAAAAATAATTATATTTTATTTCAAGAAGATCATTTTCTTGTCTCTAAAGGAATTGAAGTAAATGATGTTCATTATTGTAGAAATTTTGCAAAATGTAATTCTGATATCTATCTACATGGGGAGGATTTTCAAGTATATAATTCGCAAATAAGAACTGTTACTTGGACAATTCCGTTTGGTTCAGGAGTACCAGATCATGCTATGTTAATAGCGGATTTCGAAATGTTAGAGTGTGAAGAAAACAAGGATGAACCCAAATAACAAGATTAATTATGAATATAGATATGTGTGTAAAATAGCAACAAAAACAATTTACATAAGCCATTTGGACTAACCATCCGGATGGCTATTTTTTTACCCTTTTTTGGGTAATGGATGTAGAAAGAAGGTGAGAAAATTGAAAATCAAAAAGGTCGATGACAAGCCTATGGTGATTCATACCAAGAAGATAGCAAAGCTTCATACACATGAACCAAAGAAAGCTGCCATCAAAGCTTCCAACATTTACACGGTTGACCGCAGTCCGAAGATTAAAGGGTCGAAGATCGCAACTACTGAAAACAAGAAGTTTCGGAGGAGTACGATTCATCCAGTTGATAATGCAAAGAAGGGAATGTTCAGGCAGTACCGGGCAGCATTAAAGGAATCCAAACAGTCCATTAAGACAAAGAATTCTTCCATTAAGGTTGCAGGCGCAGCCGGGGCACAGACGGCGTTAAGTCAGATGGAAGGCGGTGAGGAAGTCAGGGATGCGGCAAATATTGCTTATGTTGCAACAAGACCGGTAACGGGAACTGCATCCAGGGGAGCAGAACTTTTCAGACGAAAGGCACTGGCTGAGAAAAGAAAGCGGATTAAAAAAGTGGAAGCCGGAAAGAAGCTTGCCAAGAAAACAGCAAAAGAAACTGCTAAGACCGCTGCAAAGGAGGCATCCAAAGAGACTGCCAAGGCAGCGGCAAAGGAAGGTGCAAAAGTAGCAGCAAAAGTTGGAACCACTGTTGCAGGAACAGCAGCCGGAGCAGAGACAGGTCCGTATGCTCCTCTGATTGGTATTGCTGTGGGTAAGGCGGTTGGAGATAAGATTGATAAGATGGATGCCCAGAGAAACAGCAGAAACCGAAAGATCAAGTTCTTTCTTGATAAGATGAAAGCAGAAGGGGAACAACAGGACAGTTTTGCAAAGCTGGTTAAAGACTTGTTTGTCAACAAAATGGCACTATCCATAAAAAAGATTATGGTTGCAGTGGGAGGATTTTTGCTGGTACTTGTGTTACTCATTGCGGTAACAGTTCTTCCGGTATCTTATGAGTCGGAAGCAAACAAGGAAAGAGATACAGTAGACACACAGATTGCATATATCAGAGAGTTTGTTCAAGAGCAGGATGACATGGTAGAAGCCCAGGTGTATGCAGATATATCTGTTACTGGAACAACTTTTGAAAGACCAGAATTTGACCAAATGATTCAGGATATTCGAGCCGGCAAAATCAATACTGTTATTCCCCGTGATCTTAGCAGACTTGGAAGAAATTATGTGGAAGCAGGTAATTATATTGAGAGAGTTTTTCCTTTTCTGGATGTAAGATATATTGCCATCACAGATGATTTTGATACTGCAAGACCGGGAACTGATTTATCTGTACCGCTTAAGAATATTGTGAACGAATATTACTCCAAAGACCTTTCAAAGAAAGTAGAGACTGAAAAGCATAGTATTTGGGCACAGGGCAGCTTCAGCGAGGGAACGCCACCATATGGATATTACAGGGCTATCAGAAAGAATATGAAAGCAGAGTAAATGAGATTGAAGCGCAGATTACTGAGTTGCTTCATCGAAGAAGTCTGTATGAAAAAGAATTTCATATTGATGAAGGATGGGAAGAAACTGTCAATAAATATATGTCTAAAAGAAAACTTACAAAGGAGCTTGTGGATGCTTTCGTATCAGAAATAGTATTTTATGATGGCAATATAGAAGTTAAACTCTTGTATGATGATTTCCTGAAGGAGTTACTTGAAGTGGCAGAAGAAAGAGAGGTGAGCAGCAATGGATAAGACGATAGCTCTCTATATGAGATTATCAGATGAAGATGACAACTTAGCTGCTCATGAGGAAAGTAACAGTATTTCTCATCAGAGAAAATTGATGCTCAATCATATTCAGAAGCTGCCTGAATTAAAAGGCTGCAATATACTTGAATTTGCAGATGATGGTTATTCCGGAGCAGATTTTAGCAGACCTAATTTTGTAAAGATGATTGACCTGGTAAAGGCTGGTAAGATTCAGGTTATTGTGACGAAGGACTACAGCAGACTTGGACGAGATTATCTTGAAGTTGGAAACTATATGGAATGTATATTTCCGGTTCTTCAAGTAAGATATATCAGTGTGAATGATAGTTATGATTCTGAAAACAGCTTTGGTTCGACTGGTGGAATGAGTGTGGCTCTGAAAAACCTTGTGAATGCGTTATATTGTAAGGATGCATCAAAAAAAGTAAGAGCCGCTAAAGCTGTATTAGCTAAGCAGGGAAAATACATTGCTTCATTTGCTCCTTTTGGGTATAAGGAAAGTGAAGATGATAAGCATGTGCTGGCACCTGATCCTGTCACTGCACCTGTTGTTCAGTTGATATTTGAACTAGCAATTAAAGGAATGAAATACACCGAGATTGGTGTATGATAACGAGCATATTGAAATCAGATGGAACTTTGATGACTTTCAGGCTAGATGATGGTATAATCAATAGTATTAGCGAGAAAACAAAATTATAATGAAGTAATATGGGGAATCTTGCTAAAGGTTCCCCTTTCATAGAAAAAATTAATTTTTTTTGTTTCTTACTTGACACGAGCAGAGGCCCATCATAGCTCGGCAAATACATACCAGAAGGTTATGAATTACTTTACTCCACGTCTATTCCTTGGCATGACAGCTACGCCTGACAAGAGAAATGACAATGATTCTGGAGAAAATATTTATGAGATATTTAATCATCAGATAGCCTATGAGATTCGTCTGCAGCAGGCAATGGAAGAGGACTTGCTGTGTCCATTTCACTATTTTGGAATTACTGATTTATCTGTTGTACAGGATACCAAGTCAAAGAATCTATCTGAAGAAGATTTTAATAAATTGGTTTGTGACGAGCGTGTAAAGCTTGTTATAGAGCAGTCGAATTACTATGGTTACAGCGGAGAACGTGTAAAGGGCCTGATATTTTGCAGCCGTAATCGAGAGTGTAAGGAACTTTCAAAGAAGTTCAACGAATTAGGATATAGGACAGTTGCACTCAGTGGTGAGGACCCAGAGATGGTTAGGCAGGATGCATTTGAGAGACTTGCCATGGATGAGAGTGACGCAGCGGCAGATAAGACTCCTATAGATTATATTTTCTCTGTGGATGTCTTAAATGAAGGTGTTGATATTGTCGAGGTAAATCAGGTTATCATGTTGAGACCGACTCAGTCACCAATTGTTTTTATACAGCAATTGGGAAGAGGCCTTCGAAAAGCAGAGGGGAAGGAATACGTTGTAATCCTTGATTTTATTGGAAACTATAACAACAATTTCATGATACCGATTGCATTATCAGGAGATAGAACATATAACAAAGATAATATCCGTAGATATGTCATGGAAGGTGAACGGATGATTCCTGGTGCATCTACGGTTCATTTTGATGAGGTTAGCAGAAAGAGAATTTTTGCGTCGGTTGATAACGCTAACTTTAGTGATATAAGGCTCATCAAAGAGAATTATACGAACCTCAAGAATAAACTTGGACGTATTCCTAGATTGAGAGATTTTGATGAATACGGCGAGATGGATGTTATTCGAATCTTTGATAACAACAGTCTCGGATCGTATTATAAGTTTTTAGTGAAATATGAGAAAGAATACAAGACTCGCTTGCCGGAGAATGAAGAAAAAGTAATCGAATTTGTTTCTAAGAAATTGGCAAATGGAAAAAGAATTCAAGAACTTCAGATGTTGAAGAGAATACTTACATATGCCCGGGGCCTAGCTAAATTTGGTTTGTTTGCCGGCCTTTCAGAGGACATGAGGAAGTATGGAAAAGATGTCAGTCAGGATCAGAAGGAAAACATTGTAAATGTTATGACTAATGAATTCCCGGCTGGAGCGAGCAAGAAAACTTACGCGAAGTGCGTGTTTATTGAGAAAAAAGAAAACGATTATAGACCAACAAAGTCATTTTTACAAATGCTGTCAAATGGCGAATTTTATGATATCCTTCAAGAACTTGTTGAATTTGGTATTAGCAGATACGAGCGTGATTATAGTAATACATATGATCAGACGGACTTTGTTTTGTACCAGAAATACACTTATGAGGATGTGTGTCGTCTTCTCAATTGGGAGCAGAATGAAGTTCCGTTAAATATTGGTGGATATAAATATGACAGAAAGACGAAGACATTTCCTGTGTTCATCAATTATGATAAGGCAGAGGATATTAGTGACACCACGAAATATGAAGATCATTTTGTCCCGGGCTTCAGGGATCGATTGATAGCTATTTCGAAGTCTGGCAGAAGTTTACAATCAGAGGATGTACAGAATTTCCTTAAAGCGAAGGAAAGAGGGATTCATGTAGAGCTTTTTGTAAGAAAGAATAAAGATGATAAGATTTCTAAGGAGTTTTATTATCTTGGACATATGACAGCAAGTGGAAAAACTAAAGAATTCAAAATGGCGAACACAGAGAAAACAGCAGTGGAAATTGAATGGATACTTGATGTTCCAGTGCGTGAAGATATTTACGAGTACATTGTAAATTCTTAATTGGAGGATGTTATGAAGACAATAAGAGTAGTTGCTGCAGTAATTGTAAGAGAAAAAAACAACCAAAAGCAGATATTTGCAACCCAGAGAGGATACGGAGAACTTAAAGGGGGATGGGAATTCCCTGGAGGAAAAATAGAAGCTGGTGAAACTCCTCAAGACGCACTGATCAGGGAAATAAACGAGGAATTGGACGCAAGGATAAATGTTGGAGAGTTGCTTGATACGATCGAATATGATTATCCTGCGTTTCATTTATCGATGGATTGTTTCTTGTGTGAACTGGCAGCAGATCATCTGGAGTTAAAAGAGCATGAAGATGCGAAATGGCTCACTATAGAGGAACTTGATTCAGTCGATTGGCTGCCGGCGGACGTGACACTGGTGGATAAGATAAAGGGTAATTAAAGTACCAAATCGGATGGAGACGTTAAGGATATTCAATTATCCGTATCAGGCAAAGATAATGAACTTATTGGATAAACTATTCTTTTGAAAATGACAAATAAAAATTGGTACAATAGCAGGCTATGGTAAAAAAATGAATATGCAAATCTATCGATATGAGGTATAATAGATTACATAGTGTGTAGGGAATAGATTTCAAAATAATCCGCAGAATATGCAAATTTTAAGGTGGGGGGGAAAACATGAAAACTAAAAAAGTACTGTTATATGTTATTGGCAGCATTTCAATATTTGTTGTTGCTTGTTTGGTTATTCCTAAAATAGTAAGATCGGTTACAAACAAGGCATATAAGAGAAGTGCAAAAAAGAGAAATGAAAATGGTGACGATGACTGGGAACCAGAACTTGTAAAAAAAAATGAGGATGAATAGGGGGATATGAGATGGAAATAAATACAGATGAGATAGCTCAAAAATGCATAGATGCTATAAATGAAAAACTAAGGAATCTCAAAAAGCTGAATATCATTATTGTTGGAAAATCTGGGGTCGGAAAAAGCACTTTGATCAATAGCTTGTTTCGAGGTAACTTTGCAGAAACAGGGCTGGGAAGACCCGTAACAGATGAGATTAGGAAAATCGAGAAAAAAGATTATCCGATGGCAATTTACGATACACCGGGATTTGAATTATCAAAGGGACAACAGACTAAGGTAAAAGACGAAATTCTCGAATTAATAAATAAGGGATTTGCATCAAAAGATATTAATGATGCTATCCATTGTATTTGGTATTGTATCAATGTAGGCGGAAATCGTACATTTGACGAAACAGAGATTGCTTGGCTCAGAGAATTAACTGAAAGTAATAAAGTAACACAGGTTCCAATTATTGTAGTACTTACCCAGTCATGTCCTAAGTCTAAGGCACAAGAAATGAAAGCTTTGGTTGAAAAGGAAAATTTGGATATAGTTAAGGTTGTACCAGTTTTGGCGCAAGATATGGATTTTGATGATGAATATATTGCTAAAGCATATGGATTGGATCGATTAATTGATATAATGAGTGAATCGTTACCTGATGAGCTTCAAGATACTTTACAAAATGTGCAGAAAGCCTCATTGGAATGCAAAAAAAAATATTCTCAAGCTGCTGTGGCAACGGCGGTAGCAGCAGCCTTTGGAGAGGGATTTGCACCAATTCCATTTTCCGATGCTGCCGTACTTATTCCTACTCAAGTAGCTATGATTGCCACAATTACTACAATCTTTGGCATGGACATTAGCAAAAGCGTTATCACGGGATTTGTGTCTTCGACAATCGGCACTGCCGGAGCTACAGTTTTTGGTAAAACAATAGTTTCCAATATCATTAAGTTAATTCCTGGAGTTGGAACTGCTGCTGGTGGATTGATTTCTGGATCAACAGCAAGTCTTTTGACAACTGCTTTAGGAGAGGCATATATTAAGTTGATGGAAAAGATTTATAAAGGTGATTTGAAAAGTGAAGATCTGAATGCGGAAAATGGTCAGGAAATCATGAAAAAGATCTTCAAGGAAGAATTAAAGAAGGAACGAAAAAGCAAATAGCAAGTTTAAGGAAGGGGGGCAAATGCCTCCCTTTTTTGAGCACCCCAAGGGAAAATATGGTTAAATTGTATCAAGTTCAGTGTTCCAACGAATCTTTGCCTTTAGACCAGACGACAGAAGCTGAAGATGCGAAATCGTATTTGTACTTAAAGTATAGATGGGAACAGAAGAAAAAAGTCAGATATACGCAATAAAATATAACAACAATTCTGTTCTGACAGATAAGGAGATATCAAATGAGGAAGACGCACAGTGATTGCAGAGAATCTGTGGGAAATTTGCTTATATATTGGTAGAGCTCCCCGCAACACCCTGTTGCTTTCCCCAATCCACGCAATCTGTTATGATATCCATAACGGAGGTGAGTACAATGGAGACAAAGGACGTTATATTAGAACTTCGAACCAAACGGGGATTATCCCAGGATGACCTGGCAGAGAAGGTCATGGTCACAAGGCAGGCGGTGTCACGCTGGGAAAACGGCGATACAGTGCCGAATACAGATACGTTGAAACTGCTCTCGAAGGAATTTGATGTATCGATAAACACTCTGCTTGGTGAACCGAGGAAGCTGATATGTCAGTGCTGTGGAATGCCGCTTGAGGACGATGCCATTATGGGGCGGGACAGTGATGGTGCGCTGAACGAGGATTACTGCAAATGGTGTTACGCCTACGGCACATATACCTACAGCAATATGGATGATCTGATCGATGTATGTGTGAAGAACATGGTGGGGGAGAATTTCACTGAGGAGCAGGCGAGAGCATATATGAAACAACTTCTGCCAAAACTCGATTACTGGAAACGATATGAGTCACTCAGCGATGGCGGACAGTTTGAGGCATTTAAGAGGCAGCTTATAGATGAGATAAATGACCTTCAAATAGAGGGGATGCCCCACCTTGAAAGACTCAATGCGCTTGTTGGCAAATATGTGAATCTCGAGTATCGTTTGCCAAATGGCATGAATGTCAGATTCCTTGATGACGAGAAGACGTATCTGGGAAATCAGCTGGAATGTGAGTTTGGTGGAGACAGGTGCTTTGGAGTTCTGGCGGATATGGATTTTATTTTGATATCGACATATGAGGCGGAAGGGACAAATCCGGAACTGGTTCTTTATAAAAAGAGGTAGTATAATGAGTTAGGTTATTTCGTCAATAATCTTTCACAATTTATATTACAGGGGGAAATACATATGATACAATGTGCCGGATGTGGCAGCAATCTGGTATATGATATAGCAAGAAAGAAAATGTACTGCAAAGCATGTGGAAATGAATACGAGCCGGAGAGTGTCGACAAGGATGAGGACAGCGAGGAACGCAAGCATATGGAGCTTACTGTATTCATTTGTCCGCAGTGCGGTGGCGAGATATACAGTACGGATGAATCAGCGACGGGATTCTGCAGTTACTGCGGGGCAGCAACTATGCTTTCCAGCCGGCTGAAAAGTGAGAGAAGACCGGATTATGTGATACCGTTTGCGGTGACGAAGGACATGTGCAAGGCATCATATGCTACAGTCATGAAGAGGGCGATATACGCGCCGAACAGACTGAAACACAGACGAAATGTGCAGGAGTTCCGTGGAATCTACATGCCTTATTGGCTGTGTGATGTTGACCAGAAAGGTAAAACCACTGTCAGGGCGACGGACAGCTATACTTCAGGGGTTGATACAGTCAGTCATACGTATAATGTAAGATGCTTTGCGGATAATCATTACGAGAATATAACCATGGACGCATCATCGCTGTTTCCAGATGATCTCAGCAGCAAGGTGGCACCATTTGACTCGGCGGATATGAAGCCATTTTCCATGGGATATCTGAGCGGATTCTATGCGGATCTGCCGGATGTGGATTATAAGGTTTACAGGGATAAGATAGCGCAGGTGACAGGAGATATGGCGCATGATGTGATGATGAGGAAGATAAAGCATCATCTATGTACATATGATGCTATCGGTGAACCTGAGGAGCCATTGTCAGAAACGATGGATATAAAGATCACTGGAGCAAAGACCGGGTTGTTTCCTGTGTGGCTTTTGTCGTACAAGAACGGAAAACGTATTGCATATGCAGCGATAAATGGCAGCACAGGCAAAGTGGCTGCGGATATACCGCTTGATATCGGCAAGTTCCTGCTGGGATGCCTGATAGGAGTGATCCCATTATACTTTTTGCTGAACTTATTTCTTACGGTGAGGCCTGGCGTGCTACTGGCATTTGTATCTGCGATAGGTGCGCTTGTGACCATGATATATTGCGATGAGATGGAGAAGATAGCAGATGTAGAGACACATGAAAATGATGTGGGATTCTTCGCAAGGCACACACTCAATGCAAAGAAAAGTGGAGGCAAGAAGAAAAAGCTACAAACAAAAAAGCTGCAAACAAAAAAGCCACAAAAAGACACAAAAAGAAAAATAAAAAATAAGATAACTTCATTTGTGAAGTTTTCCTGTTTTCTGGAAGTTATACAGCTGATAGTGTGCATAATAGTATTATTCTGCCTGAAGTTTGATATAAATCCATTTCTTTTTAACTGGGATATTATGGGAAAGGCCAGTTATGTTGTGGCGTGCATCTCGTGTCTGGTAGCCATTTATGGGGCAGTAAAAGGCATAGTAAACGTGAGAAGAGTAAAAAGAAAAAGTGGCGTCATGGGATTATTTATTGCCTTTGCCACCATTCTGTCTGTAGCGGTCGTGTTGATAAAACCCGTTATGGACAAGTATTATTATGGATGCGTGCTTCTGGTGTGTGCTGCAACCATTCTGACACTCATAGATCTGGTTATCAGCCACAACCGGATGTCCACAAGACCACTTCCACAGTTTGAGTATAAGGGAGGTGATCATCGTGCGTAGAGCGGTAATTACCAGAATGGTGATCACTGTAATGATCATACTGCTGTTTTGGGTTATGGGATGTAATGGTGTAGTGACTGCTCAGGCATCTGAGAAGGATCAGGATGATTCGTACAGTCACCAGCATGAAGTGGTAATCAAAGATGATGCAGATGTGCTGACTGAAAGTCAGGAGGCACAATTGACGGAGACTATGAAGGAGACTGCCCGTTATTGCAATGTATTGTGTGTGACATCGAACCTTATGTACAAATCTACAGCATACCATGCGGAATCTGCCTATAAAAGAGAATTTGGCACCCGCGATGGCGTTATGTTCTTCATTGATATGCGTAATAGACAGATATACATCTATTCGTATGGCGAACCATACAAGATCATAACCAAGACAAATGCGTATACGATAACAGACAATGTCTATGAATATGCAAGCGAAGAGAAATATTTTGAGTGCGCAAATGAGGCATTCAAGCAGATAAATATGCTGCTGGTAGGAGAGCAGATAAGCCGTCCAATGAAGCATATCAGCAACATACTCCTTGCAATAATATTTTCTATATTGCTTAATTATCTTCTGATGAAGAAGACTTCAAAGGTATATGACATGGGTTCAAAAAATCTGCTTACCGGTACAAAGGTTTCATATAACATGAATCATAAATATGATATGATCAGTGAAACGAGAAGTACAAGATCTGGATCCGGCGGTCATGGCGGAATCGGCGGCGGTGGATTCGGAGGCGGAGGCATCGGCGGTGGCGGTGGAGGCCACAGCTTCTAGTCAAAGAGAAGAAAATCTGACAAAATATAAACGATGAAAAATGCTGTGAAGAATTTTCGAAATTCACAGCATTTTATTTTCATAAGGAGGGACCCACGTAAGTGGGAGGATTCCTTGTGAAG
>ENA-OYDO01000631-OYDO01000631.1-human-gut-metagenome-genome-assembly--contig:-NODE-631-length-11281-cov-9.733209_pt1 | contig 11281 bp, 8 predicted proteins | sample MGYA00243553_ERZ652911 | MGnify/ENA primary metagenome ERZ652911 (study PRJEB26926, sample SAMN06164635) | human gut metagenome | biome: ENVO:00009003; feature: ENVO:2100002; material: ENVO:00002003... | reverse complement strand
CAATATGGACGAAAACACAAAAAAGCGCTTAGACCAGCAGTTTGCTTTTATCCGGGAAATTGACAGGGAAAAATTTATTGGGAGACAAACCTATTTATCGGATGGCAGGCGAAAGGAAAATGATGCGGAGCATGCCTGGCATATGGCGATCATGACCATGTTGCTCAGTGAGTATGCGAATGAACCGATTGATGTGCTTCATACAATCGGCATGCTTTTAATCCATGATCTGGTGGAGATTGATGCCGGAGATACTTATGCTTATGATGAGGAGGGAAAGAAGACACAGGCTGACCGGGAGAAAAAAGCGGCCGACCGGATTTATGGTCTTCTTCCGGAAGAACAGGGAAAGATGCTGTATGATTTGTGGCTTGAATTTGAGGCGCAGAAGACGCCAGAAGCAAAGTTCGCGCGTGTGATGGATAATCTACAGCCTATGATGTTAAACGCTGCTACAGACGGCAAAGCGTGGGTAGAACACGGGGTGCATCTGGCACAGATTATGAAGCGTAACGAGCATACAGCAGAATATTCTGAAACTTTAATGGAATATGCAAGGGAAATGTTTATACAGCCGAATCTTGACAACGGGCATATCATCGAGGATGAAAAGAAATAGTTCAGGGCTGTAATGCAGAACAAAAGCGTGTGAAAACCAGAAAATTTTCACACGCTTTTCGTCTGCGTTTTTTTATGAGATTGTCATGAAATAATTACGCATTTTTTGCATCGTTGTACTTCTTTACATAATTCTTGATACGATCGTATGGATTCAACAGATCGCTGATAGAAGAATCATGATTTAAAGTATCAATGATATATGCAATATATTTACTCATATCGCAGCTGATATAGTACTCACGGGAGAGAAGCTCCGGAGTCTGATAAATCAGGTTTGTGGTTACTACACGGTAAATCAGGCCTTCTTCGTATGCTTTATCGAAAGAAGCAAGTCCGTTTGTGAATAATCCGAACGTAGAAACAACGAAAATACGGTTTGCTTTACGCTTCTTTAATTCACGTGCAGTGTCAATCATGCTTTCGCCGGAGGAAATCATATCATCAATGATCAGTACATCTTTGCCTTCGACGTTGGAGCCTAAGAATTCATGGGCAACGATCGGGTTACGTCCGTCTACGACACGGCTGAAGTCACGTCTCTTGTAAAACATACCCATATCAATGCCAAGTACGTTTGCAAGGTAAATTGCACGGTTGGTGGCACCTTCGTCCGGGCTGATGATCATCAGATGCTCGGCATCAATGGTCAAATCCTTTACGTTCTTTAAGATACCTTTGATGAACTGATAGGAAGGCATTACATTCTCAAAGCCATTCAGAGGAATCGCATTCATAACACGAGGATCGTGAGCATCAAATGTGATGATGTTGTCGATTCCCATATTGTAAAGCTCCTGCAGTGCTAATGGGCAGTCAAGAGATTCACGGGCAGTTCTTCTGTGCTGACGGCTTTCATACAGGAATGGAAGAATGACAGTGATACGGCGGGCTTTTCCGCCGACCGCAGCAATGACACGCTTTAAATCCGCAAAGTGATCATCTGGAGACATATGATTGGTATGTCCGCAGAGTGAATAGGTCATGCTGTAGTTCGTAACATCTACCATGATATAGAGGTCATAGCCCCGGACAGACTGATTGATAACACATTTCGCTTCTCCGGAACCAAATCGTGGAATATGAGGCTCGATGATGTAGCTCTCTTTGTGATATTCCTTGAAAGCAATATCGTTGTGATGCTCGTGTTCGCGATGCTCTCTCCAGGTGGACAGATAGCTGTCTACTTTTTTTCCTAATTCCATACAGCTTGCAGTCGGAATCAGTCCGAGAGTACCGGTTGGCATGGTTTCCAAAATTCTTTCGTCGTTTGGCATGATTTTCCTCCAGGTTTAAATTAATTGATAAACATATATGCATATAATAGACCCATAACTATGGGGTATTATCTGGAAATGATACGTGTGCGTTTCTGTTTGCGGATATCTTCTTCTGTGAACAGATTGATAAAAGTATAGGAATCTAAAATACGTGAAAATGTTCGTTCAGAATAGGACTCCTTGATCCGTTCCACACTCAGGTTGGTAGAAATAATGGTGGATTTTTGCCGGATCAGCCGTTCATTCACACACAAAAACAGCTGGGAAGAGGTAAAAGAGTTAATCAGTTCTGTTCCCAGGTCGTCGATGACTAACAAATCGCAGTCGAAAATATTCTGGTGTGTGGCAATTGCATCGGAATCTTTTTCAAACACACCTTTGCTTAATATATCAAATAATTGGAATGCTGTAAAGTAAATTACGGAGTAACCTGCATCTAAAAGCTCTTTTGCAATGCAATTAGATAAAAAAGTCTTTCCGACACCGGTATTACCGTAGAAAAATATGTTTTTAGGTTTGTTTTCAAAATTGTCTATAAATTCATGACAGTTCGTCACTGCAAGCTTTGCTGTGGCAAGAGCAGACAGCCCTGTCGCAGGATTTTTCTGCTCATCTGAGTAATAATCGAATGAGAGCGTGGAAAAATTCTCTCTTGATAAAATCTCCCTGATATTGGACTGCGAATAAACGGTATTGATAATAGCCTGTTTGAAACAATGACATTTCTGACCGTCTATGTATCCTGTATCATGGCAATCTGGACAGGTGTAAATAGGCTCAAAATAATCAAGCGGATATCCGAGTGTGGATAGAAGAGCAGCACGCTCCTCCTTATAGTCCTCGATTGCAAGGCGTAAAGCGGCGAGAGCATTCTCATCACCATCCATAAGCCTGTACGCCTGCCTGACAGAGGCTGATGCAATCTCAGAGTCAATCTCCCTGAGGCGGGGCGCCTTGCGATAGGCTTCCTCAATACGCTTGTCATGTATGTATTTGTTCTGAAGCTGGCGTTTATCGTAGCCTCGCATTATCTCATCATATTGAGCATTGGTAAGTGCCATATATCCTCCTTGGGATGTGTAAATCTAACTTGAAAAATCATACCGTAGAATTCAGAAACAGCTTCTCCAGCTTGTCGTAATCATTGTTGCGCTGATTGAAGTTGTTAAATTTATTCTTGGAACTTGAATTATTGCTTTTTGGTTTTGAGGAACAGTTTGCAGCATTTGTGCCTTGTGATGAGCCTGTAGCAGAGGCTTTATTGGCCTTTGCAAAGTTGGCATCAAGCACTTCAACATCCTTTAATGTATGTACATCCTTTTTCCTCCAGTTCGCGAGTATCGAGTCTGTGTACTCGAAGCTTGGCTTCTGGATAGCTGAAATGGTTTTACTGCAGGCGGCTTTTACAAGCTCTATATCGAAACCGTATTCGCCGACCCATTTGTTGATGAGTGACACCTCAGAGTCAACCAGATTGCGGCCTGTGATGCCTAGAGCCTTCATTACAGAATAGTAAATCTGTGAGTGAGCGGCTGCATCGTCCTTTGCCTGGTCTACGGTCTTTATGCCGGCATCGGCCCAGCCGAGAGCGACCTTGTTCATGTAACGAAGGCTTGAATGGCCCTTGGTAATGCAGTACTCCACGAGATATTCCACCAGGTCGGTAGAAAAATGGAGCTCGTCCAGCCAGTAGAGCATCATATTGGTGTCTGTGGATGAGAGCGTATGCTTCAGATATGTCTCTATAATAAAGAAAAGCTCTGAAATGTCAGGATTCTTTCTAAACTCCTTAATCTCATCAAGTGTGTATTCCTTCTGTGAAGAAGCAGGCTTGTCAGTAGTCTGGCTCTTAAGCTTTTCAACAACAGAATCCTGCATCCGAATATTCGCGGTAGAAATATTCTGTGCAGCATTATTAACCACGCTGTTTTGCAAATTATTCTGTGCAGCATTATTAACTACGCTGTTTTGCAAATTATTCTGCGCGGCATTATCAGCCACAGCGCTTTGTATATTACTCTGAGCAGCCTGCATACCGGATACAGAAAGACTGCAGAGGTTGATTCCAATAATCTGACCATCAGCGCCGGTTTGCACCTGCAAAATGCCCTCAGAGGACCAGTAATTGAGGGCACGTATGATGTCGGCTTCAGTATTGCTGAAATGATCGGCAATCTCTGAAATAGTTGCTATGCCTGCCCCGGAGCCTGTTGCACGGAGCAGATAAAGGTATACCTTGACAAACTCACCGTTTGCCTTTGGCATGTATTGATCTATAAAAATATCTGACACAGTAGTGAATGATGTTGCTATGTCACTGCTAATGTTTATCGCTGTCATATAAAAAACTCTCTTTCGCTTAACCTGTGAGCAATTATAGCACAATATTTTAACCGTGTGAAGATGGTAAAAGTGCTACAAGCCTTGTAAACTCGGGCTTTCCGAGTCCACAAAAAAATGTGGATAACGTGGATAACTGTGTAAAATAATTGAAAAATCAATGTATCACAGGGTATATAAGCTGTTGAAAATTATTTAAAAAATCCACACACAAAATGAGAGTTGTTAACATTTTGTATGTGGATAACGTGGATAACTTATTTCTTAAGCAGGTCTTCGCCGATTTCTACTACATTTCCGGCACCCATTGTTATCAACAGGTCACCGTTTACACAATTTTCTGATAAAAATTTCTCGATTTCCTCAAATGATGGGAAATAGTGCGCATTCACACCTTTTTCGAGCAATAAATCCAGGATATCCTTAGATGAGATACCATATGTGTTCTGCTCACGCGCAGCATAGATATCAGCAAGCACCACAACATCTGCCATTGAAAGAACATCGGCAAAATCATTTAAGAATGCCTTGGTTCTGGAATAGGTGTGTGGCTGGAAACAAAGGACAAGCCTGTCATGTGGATATTTTTGTGCAGCTGTCAGTGTTGCGCGGATCTCGGTTGGATGGTGAGCGTAGTCATCAATGATTGTGACGCCGTTTACCTTGCCCTTGTACTGGAAACGTCTGTCAGCACCGCCAAATTTGTCAAGGCCTGTGAGGATAGACTCCTCATTAAGACCGAGTGTGGTGGATAAAGCTATGGCTGCGAGCGCATTGCTTACATTGTGAGCGCCCGGAACAGAGAGTTTTACGTCGAAAAGTGGACTACCCTGTCTCATAGCTGTAAAAGATGCACAAGCTTTATCGTCATAGGTTATATTTTCCGGATAGAAATCATATTTTGAATCAAAGCCATAGGTGATAATCTTCTGAGGAAGCCCTGCGACAATCTCCTCATAGCGGTCAATCTCACCATTGATGATGGTAGCGCCGCCTGCGAGAGTGTTTGATGCATACTCGTGGAAGGAATGTCTGATGTCGTTGATATCCTTGAAGAAATCCAGATGCTCAGCCTCAATATTTAAAATAATGCTGTAGCGTGGTCTGAAATTCAAAAAGCTGTTTGTGTACTCACACGCCTCAGAGATGAAGTACTCTGAATCGCCCACACGCAGATTGCCGTGGATAGATGACAAAATACCACCTACGGAAATGGTAGGATCTGTCTGGGCGGCGAGAAGAATCTCGCTGATCATGGATGTGGTGGTAGTCTTGCCGTGTGTGCCGGCTACAGCGATAGAATAATCGTAATTGTCCATAATCTGTCCGAGAAGCTCGGCTCTTGTAAGCATTGGAATACCGGCTGCCTTTGCTGCGGCAAACTCAGGATTGCTTTCGTGGATAGCTGCAGTGTAAACCACCAGGTCGATACCGGATGTGATATTGTCTGCGCTCTGGCCATATATGACTTTTATGCCCTTGGCAGCAAGAGTTTTTGTGAGGTCTGATTCCTTTGAATCGGAGCCGGAAATTGTAAAGCCCTCCTCATGCAGAATCTCTGCGAGACCGCTCATGCTGATACCGCCGATGCCTATGAAATGGATGTGTATTGGTTTGCTGAAATCTATTTTATACATTAATTTTACCTGCCTGATTTATTATAATTTATATTGTAACTATTAAGAATCGCTGAGAACAAAAAGCCGATGCGTCATGATTGCATGTAAGCAACAGATTTTCTTGTTCTGAATAGTTACTTTATATTAATTATACAACTAAATATAGTATTTGCAAAGGAAAAATAAGGTGAAAGCAGGCATGACTTTCAAATGATAAGAACCATAGCAGGTTAAACAGATATACGATAAATGGCACTTGTGCAAAATGTCGAAAAAAAAGAAAAATATTATTTGATTTTGTGAAAAATGTTGAAGTGGTAATGCGGCTGTGGTATAATTTTTTTATAAAAATAATTCATCCGGACCATATGAATTTTATGGGGTTAAAGTATATGGCAGTAACTGCAATTTATGCAGCAGCAACTATAATTTATATGGAAACAATTGTGATTTATTATGGAAGCATTACAGATACGGTTATTACAGAAACAAGTGGTGGGGACCGGATGGGCACAACAAAAATTAGGACAGACGAGGAGTGATAACGTGATTAAGAAAGAAATGATAGCCATGCTTTTAGCAGGCGGTCAAGGCAGCAGACTTGGTGTTCTGACAGCGGACGTAGCAAAACCGGCAGTTTCGTTTGGTGGAAAGTACAGAATCATAGATTTTCCGCTTAGCAACTGCATCAATTCAGGCATTGATACAGTGGGTGTACTTACACAGTATCAGCCACTCAGACTTAACAGCCACATCGGAATAGGTATTCCGTGGGATCTCGACAGGAATAATGGAGGAGTGGCAATACTGCCTCCTTATGAGAAGAGCGGCAACAGCGAGTGGTACACAGGTACAGCCAATGCAATCTACCAGAATATGAGGTATATAGACAGTTACAACCCGGACTATGTGTTGATACTGTCAGGAGACCACATTTACAAGATGGACTATGAGGTGATGCTTGATTTCCACAAGGAAAACAATGCAGATGTGACCATAGCAACCATGCCGGTGCCTATCGAGGAGGCCAGCCGATTTGGTATCGTCATAGCCGATGATGATAAGCGCATCAATGCATTTGAGGAAAAGCCGGTTCATCCGCGCAGCAATCTCGCATCAATGGGTATTTACATATTCTCATGGCCGGTGCTAAAGGAAGCATTACTTGCACTAAAGGATCAGGAAAACTGTGATTTTGGCAAGCATGTCATACCATACTGCTTTGAAAACGACAGACGTATGTTTGCATACGAGTTCAACGGATACTGGAAGGACGTAGGTACACTGGGCTCATACTGGGAGGCCAATATGGAGCTTGTGGACCTCATTCCGGAGTTTAATCTGTACGAGGAGTATTGGAAGATTTACACAAAGAATGATGCAATCGAGCCACTTTATATAGCCAAAGGAGGTCATGTGGAGCGAAGCATCATGGGTGAGGGCTGTGAATGCTATGGTCATGTGGAGCATTCTGTTATAGGTGCCAACGTCAAGATTGGAAGAGGCGCAGTAATACGTGATTCCATCATCATGTGTGACACGGAGATAGGCTCCAATGTCACGATAGACAAGTCCATCATTGCCGAAAATTGCAAGGTGGGCGACAATGTGACACTTGGCTTCGGACAGGAGAAGCCGAACGTATTAAATGAGAGCATATACTCATTTGGGCTGGTCACTATAGGAGAAGATTCTGTGATACCGGACGGGGTAAAGATAGGCAAAAATACAGCAATCTCCGGTGTTACATACGAAGAGGATTACAAAGACGGTGTGCTTGAGGGCGGAGAAGTTATTATCAAGGCAGGTGACGGAAAATGAAGGCAATAGGAATAATTTTGGCCGGCGGCAACAATAATAGGATGAAGGAACTGACAGCAAAACGAGCAGTACCGGCCCTGCCGGTAGCAGGCAGCTTCAGAAGCATTGATTTTGCGCTCAGCAGCATGTCAAACTCACATATACAGACTGTCGCAGTACTGACCCAGTACAATGCACGCTCACTGAATGAGCATTTAAGCTCATCAAAATGGTGGAATTTTGGCAGAAAGCAGGGGGGCTTATTCCTCTTTACACCTACAGTCACAGCGGACAACAGTGACTGGTATAGGGGCACGGCAGATGCGATGTATCAGAACATTGATTTTCTCAAGAGACGCCATGAGCCATATGTCATCATCAGCAGCGGTGACTGTGTATACAAGCTGGATTTCAACAGAGTGCTTGATTTTCACATCGAGAAAAAATCAGACATTACAGTGGTATGCAAGGACATGATGTACAACGACGATGTCAGCCGTTTTGGTGTGGTACGCATGGATGATGAGTCAAGAATCACAGAGTTTGATGAAAAGCCAATCGAGGCCTTATCCAACACCATTTCCACAGGTATCTATGTCATCAGGAGACGACAGCTCATAGAGCTTTTGGAGGCGGCAGCTGAGGAAAACAGATTCGATTTCGTAAATGATATCCTCGTGCGCTACAAAAATGTAAAGAAAATATATGGCTACAAGATAAATTCATACTGGAACAATATCGCCGATATTGATGCATACTTCAAGACCAATATGGATTTCTTAAGACCTGACGTCAGAAGCTATTTCTTCAGGGAGGAGCCGACCATCTGCTCAAAGGTGGACGACCTGCCACCGGCCAAGTTTAATCCGGGCTCAGACATTTCAAACAGCCTCGTATCAAGTGGCTGTATCATAAACGGAAGCGTGGAGGATTCGGTGCTTTTCAAGCAGGTATTTGTGGGCAAAAACACCACAGTGAAGAACTGCGTGATACTCAATGACGTCTACATAGGCGACAATGTGCACCTCGAAAATTGCATCGTAGAGAGCCGCGGAACCATCAATCCAAACACCTGCTATTGTGGTGAGGATGGAGTCATGATAGTAAAAGAAAAAAATGTAAGATATGTAATTTAAAAACAGACCAGGGGGACAAAAATATGCAGATTACAGACATCAGAATTCGTAAGGTAGAAAAAGAGGGAAAGATGAAGGCGGTTGTGTCAATAACAATCGATGATGAATTCGTGGTACATGACATCAAGGTAATCGAAGGAGAAAAGGGACTTTTCATCGCCATGCCAAGCCGCAAGGCAAACGATGGCGAGTACAGGGATATAGCCCATCCGATTAACTCTGCCACACGCGAGAATATCCAGAATATGATTCTTGAAAAGTATAAGACAGAGATTGAGAATGCATAAAACAGTCAAATGCTGTAGCAAATGTAAATAATAATTTTGGTATGTGTATATCAGACGAAATCGCGCAAGTGCATCGGAGGAGATTGGCTTGCGCGGTTTTTATGTAATAAGGGTTTGATTAGAGAATAAAAAGTAAGCATATATTCATTTTAGACCCTCGTCTTTTACCCTGGTAGTGTCAAAAACTACCCATTTTATTGTTCTAAAATTCTTTTAAAACCTTGATTTATTGAAGGTTTGCAAATAAAAAGAGCATTGACCTCCAAAAAGAAGTATAATGAGTTCACCACAAACACCATTATCAACAAGGAGACAATGCTCATGGACATTATACTTTATTTACTTCTATTTATTCAATACCAACATAAACAAATCTGCTGGCTTTTTAATTTTATCTGCAGATATATTCCCCTTAAGCAGTGGGTCTTCGATGACTCCCATTCTCCCAAATATCAAAAATTCAAGATTGATAAGCTCCCAAAAATAATCTATTACGAAAAATGGGATTACAAAGACTACATTCCTTACCTCGAATGGAAGTATGGCAAGAAAATCAAACCTGTCAGCCGCCGTTCTGAATGTGATATTGATGACAACTGTACCTGTCCACGTTGCAATGCTCCAAAGCCTTATCTCTACAAGAATAATGGTTCAAAAGGACAGATTCTGTGCAAAGTATGCTCCACCGCATTCTCTCCGGAAGAAAACCGTTTTTCAAAGTCCTACTCCCTCAAATGCCCGCACTGCAATCACTCGCTGGCTCATAAGAAAGACCGCAAACACTTTGTTGTCCACAAATGCGTAAATCCAAAATGTCCTTACTACCTCCACAATCTAAACAAGGTTGATAAAAAAGACCTTAAGGAGGACTATGGCAAGAACAAATATAAACTCCATTACATCTACCGGGAATTCCAGATAGATTTCTTTCGCATGGATTTAAACACTCTTCCCAAGAATGCTTCTTCCCTAAAATTCAGTAAACATGACCAGCATGTCATGTCTCTTTGTCTTACCTACAAAGTGAATCTTGGGTTATCGCTTCGTAAAACCGCTCAGGCATTGAAGGACATACACGGCATCAGCATCTCACACCAGCAAGTTGCCAACTATTGTAAAACCGCCTCTGCCTGCATAAAACCTTTCGTAGACAACTACGATTACAAAACTGGCAATGTATTTACTGCCGATGAAACATACATCAAAATCCGTGGTATCAAAACCTATATCTGGTTTATCATGGATTCTGCCAAACGCTCTGTTATCGGCTATCAGGTATCTGATAATCGTGGTGTTGGTCCATGCATTCTGGCAATGCGGATGGCCTTCCGGCATCTAAAAGAACTGCCTAAGAACTTTAAGTTCATTGCAGATGGCTACAGTGCATATCCCCTTGCCGCCCAGCAGTTCTTCCATGAATTCGGTGATAAGTTTAAGTTTGAAATCACACAAGTAATCGGACTCACCAATGACGATGAGGTTTCTAAAGAATTCAGACCTTACAAGCAGATGATTGAACGCTTAAACCGTACATACAAAGCTTCCTATCGTAAAACCAACGGCTTTGATAACATCGATGGAGCCAACTATGATCTCGCCCTCTGGGTTGCTTATTACAACTTCCTAAGACCACATAAACACAACAACTATAAAGTCTTAAATGAAGTCGAAATGCTGTCTCAGGCTGACACGATGCTGGGCAAATGGCAGCTTCTCATCTTCCTTGGTCAACAGACGATTCTGAACCTGCAACACGGCGAAGCCGCTAACTGTTCTTAGATTCAGAGCCAGAGGTAATTATCCCAGCCACCGCAAAGCGGCGTGCCCTTGATGGCACGAAAAAGAACTGCTACACTGCTGTAATCGACGGAAAAACTCTAACTGTTCTTGAGTTCTTCGCCGTCGGTGATTAACCTACAGCAGTTCTTTTTCGTACCGTCAAGAGTGGCGGTGGGCTACCACAACCTAAAAGATCTACAGTTTTCAAGGTTCATCTGAGCCTTTTTCTTTTGCTCAGTTTTTTCATAGGTCATTTGACACTATCTTTACCCTTGTCTTTTAGAGAGAAATTTGATGACAAACTGTCCTCTCTGTGTTACAATCAACTCAAAGCATTATATTTCTGTAAATACGACACCACAGCATATTTTATCGGTGCGTATCACTTTGAAGAGGGCAGACCACTTCGCATTTTTCGACAA
>ENA-OYDO01000627-OYDO01000627.1-human-gut-metagenome-genome-assembly--contig:-NODE-627-length-11306-cov-4.325482_pt1 | contig 11306 bp, 7 predicted proteins | sample MGYA00243553_ERZ652911 | MGnify/ENA primary metagenome ERZ652911 (study PRJEB26926, sample SAMN06164635) | human gut metagenome | biome: ENVO:00009003; feature: ENVO:2100002; material: ENVO:00002003... | reverse complement strand
TGCTCAGGAGTCTCGTGGGCTCGGAGATGTGTATAAGAGACAGGCTCCGCCTGGCGTTGTTCGGTCGGAACGACGGCTTCGGCGTCGGTGCCGGTCATGTTGTAATAAATCCGGTAGGGTGCATCCCCCGGGAGGTTCGTGAATCCGAAGTCGGCGACATTGCCGTCCGTTCCCGCTTCGGCGCTCTGTACGCCGCCTGCCCAGATTCGGTCGCCGGTGCTCCATTGAAATTGAATTTCGGTCCCGTCGCCAGGCACGAATTGAGTGCGGCTCGCGGTGCCGGAAATACCCGTGAGGGCTACCTCCCGTCCGGGTTGGGGACCGACTTCGGGAAGTTCCTCGATGTCCGAGGTGCAGGCCGCCAGGCCGAGTCCTGCGAGGATGTATAGTAATTTTTTCATGGCGATTCGATTAAATGCGGATGAAAATGCCTGCAATCCGGGGAGGATTGCCGACATTTTCACCGCGCGATCATTCTATTTTAGTGTTAGCCTTCCACATCGTATTTGAAGGTGAATCCGTAGGCCGAGGTAGCCAGTTCCGCCCACGAAGAGTCGGCGTAGGCGCCCGTACCGCCGACCGGATCGGTCGATTTGGGCAGGTGGATGACTCTGTTTTCGGCCGGGACATCCTTGCCTGCGTGGTCGTACCACGAACCGCCGAACGGACCGGTGCCGTAGTCGTCTTTCAGGGTCGGCGGCGTAGTCGAACGGCAGGTGATGTCACCCAGCAGGGGACATGCGCCGCCCATGTAGCTCGTACCGGTGAAGCTGTAAGCATTGATCGTCTTCATATTCTTGCCGAACGATACTTTGGCCAGTTTGACGCATCCGGCAAACGCGTTTTGTCCGATCGTTTCCGTTGCATCGGGGAAGGTGATTTCGGTCAGTTCGGCGCATTTCTGGAACGCGTAGTCCGAAATGGTCACCACTCCGGTGCCGAGGTCGATCGTCGTGAGGGCCGTGCAGCTCGCAAACGCGTTGCCGTTGATCTTCGTGACGGAATTGGGCAGCGTTACCTGGGTCAGTTTGGTGTTTTGGAACATGTAGTTGCCGATTTCGGTCACACCCTCCTCGACAGTCATGCTGACGAGCGATGCGCAGGAGTCGAAAGCGTTCGATCCGTAGCTGATGTCTTTCAGTACCGTTACCGAAGTCATGCCCGTTTTTTGGAAGGCAGCCGAAGCGGTCGCCGTGACGTTCTGCGGGAATACGATGCCTGCGAGGTTCGCATTCGACTTGAACGAATTCGGGAAAGTTGTCGATTCATAGACGACTTCGGAGAAATCCACCGTGGCAGGGGCTGCGAGAGCCAGAACTGCATCGGCTACGGATTTCATTTGAGCGGTCGTCATCACCGTATTGTCGCCGACGGTCTTAACGTACAGCGTGGCGAACGTGGACGGGATCTCCGAACTCCAGGCATCCGAGGCTGTCGCACGGTAGTAAACGCCTTCGCTCAAGTAGTCGGGGCCGAGCGCCTCCATCGTATAGCCGCTGGCGGCCGTGGTCCAGGAGGAGTAGGCTTCGACCGACGCAACGTGGAACGTTTTGGAGCCTTGGACCGAAGTACCCGCGCCGGAGAAGCTGTCAGCCTGTACCGCAGGGGCCGTCGTCGGTTCCGCATAGACGTCTGCGAGCAGTACGGCGTTTTCGAAGGCCTTGCTGCCGATCGAGGTCAGCGTGTTGCCCGAGATGGTCAATTTGGTCAGTTTCGACCAGTTCGCGAAAGAACCGGTGCCGATCGTGGCGATTGTTTTCGGGATGGTCAGGCTCTCGATCGCGTTGTTCGTTGCGAAAGCATTGTCGCTGATGGCGGTGATGCCAGCGCCGAATTTGATAGAGGCGATGTTCGGGTTGTTGCTGAAGGCTCCGTCGCCCAGCGTGGTAACGTTGTCGGGCAGGGAGAGTGCCGTCAGGCCGCAGTCGGCGAAAGCGCGGTCGCCGAGGGTCGTCACACCGGTGCCCAATGTCAGGGTCGCCAGCTTGGAGCAGCCGTCGAAAGCGCTCGTACCGATCGTTTCGATCGACTTGGGGATGGTGACGGTCGTGATCGAAGTACAGCCTGCGAACATTTCGGCCGGGATGGTCGTTGCCGAACCGAGGGTGATGGCCGTGAGTTCGGTACAGTCGCGGAAGCTCTTCTCTCCGAGTGTCGTGGCGTAGATTTTCGCCGAGGTGAGACCCGTGCCGGCGAACGCTTCGATTCCGATGCTGTTTATCGAGGCGAGGTCGGCATCCGCAAGGGCGGCGCAACTCTTGAACGCTTTGTCGCCGATGGTTTTGACACTCGACGGCAGGGTGAGAGCCGCCAGCGCCGTACACTCTTCGAACGTGCTTTCGCCGATAGTGCCGACTCCGGTCGGAACGGTCGCCTTGGTCAGGGCCGTGCAGCCTTTGAAGGCTCCGGCTGCGATCGAGGTCGTATTTTCGAAGAATTTGATCGTACCCAGTTTCGCATTGCCGGCCAGTGAGACGGGGAATTCCGTTGCTTCGAATTTCGCCATGCTCAAGTCGAGCGTCACGGGAGCGGACTGTGCCGAGATTTTGGTGACGAGGGTATTGAGTTGACTGGCGGTGAGGGCCGCATCGTCGCCTACGGTGCGTACATACAGTGCGGTGAACGTCGCAGGCAGGGTTGGAACCCAGTCGGCCTCGCGCGAAGCACGGTAGTAGATGCCGTCCGTCAGTTGCTGGTCGTTGATGTCCTGCAGCGCATATCCCTGCGAGGTTACGTCCGTCCAGGCCGTTTCATAGGCATCGTAGGACGCAGCCGGAACATAGAGGATTTTCTTTCCCTCCACCTTGCTGCCGGCGCTGCCGAAGGCGGTGCTTCCCAGCGAGGGCGCATTCTTGGCCCGGCAGGTGAGCGTTTGCAGATTGTTAGCCATGATGAACGTATTGCGTCCGATCGAGGTGACCTTCTCGCCTAAGTCGATCGAGGTGACGTTGGCGCAGTTCCAGAAGGCGTAGTTGGCGATCTCGGGGATGTCGATGACGATGCGGGTGAAGGCGCTGCAGCCGCCGAACGAGCGTTCGTCGAGGGATTGTAGCGTTTCGGGGAAGGTTACGTCCTGCAGTTTGCTGCATTGGTAAAAGGCGTCGCTCCCGACGGTTTCCAGTTTGGAAGGCATATTGACCGTCGTGAGTGCCGAACAATTATAGCACAGCTTGGACGGGATCGCGGTCAGTGCATCGGGAAGTTGTACGCTTTCCAGCGATTTGCAGGCGTTGAACAGGTTGTTGCCCAGTGAAGTCACTCCTTCCGGAATCGTGATCTCTTTGAGTCCGGTCGAACTGAAGGCTTCGCTTTCCATGCTTTTCAGGGTCGAAGGAAGGGTTGCGCTGGTCAGTGCCGAACAGTTGGCGAACAGACTTCGCGGAATCGTTTCCACTCCTTCGGGAATTACGATCGCAGTCAAGGCCTTGCAGTTGTAAAACGCGAGGTTGCCCAGGCTGCCTACTGTGGCGGGAAGGGCGATGGATTCCAGTTTGGAGCACTCCCGGAAACAGTTCGCTCCGATGGCTGTCAGACCTTCCGGAAGAGTTGCCCGTTTCAGGTTCGTACAATTATAGAAAGCGCCTGAATAGGTGTCGGAAGCGAAGGTCAGGATGTTCCGGGGCAGAGCGATCTCCTGGAGATTGGTCTTGCGGGCGAAATCCAGCGGAAATTCGGTCGCGGCGAAGGTAGCTTCTCCCAGGTCGATGACCGCGCCGTTCGCGAGGTTGCCTGCAATCGAGGTAAGCTCCTCGGCCGGGAGGGTCGATTCGCCCAGGGTAACGACTTTCAGGTAGCCGATCGGCTCAGTCGGCAGCTCTTCCGCAACACCGGCTTCGGTCATGAAGAATGCGCCGGAGCTTTTGCAGTCGGCTTTGGCGATCTGCGTCGAGAGGCGCAGCGTGTGGCCCGGGGTGAGTGTTTTGCCTGATTTGGTTTGCAGATAAACCGAACCGTCGGCGAATTTATAGACGATCGAAACCGTTGCCGCCGAAAGATCGGCGGGGTAGAGTACCATGGCGGCGAACACGTCGGTATCGCTGCTCTGCGAAGGCAGGGCGACGCCCTCTTCGCCGAACGACAGGGTTACGGACGAAGAGCCTTTGCAGTCGCCCAGCTTGCCGTCTGCGAAGGTGGTTTCGCCGGCGATGGTTTGACCGCCCGATACGCTCAAGGTGATCGAGAGCAGGTTCGAGGTAACGTCGCTCGAATAGGTGTCGAACCAGACGTAGGAGGTCGCATGCTCGAGCGTGAAGGTTCCGTTCTGCGCCTTCGCATAGCCGAAGTCACCGTTTTGGCCCAGGTTCAGTTCGTCGGCTGCCTGCTGTGTCTGCTCGGCCGGGATCAGGGCTGTTGCGGCCGCCGGGCCGGTCAGGTTGTAGAATACGTCGTACGTATCGGCTGTTGCGATGGACTCGAAGATGAAAGTCGCCTGACTGCCGCCTTCGGCGATGGCTTCGCTCCGGGTATTGCTTGCCCAGATGTAGTCGCCGGCACTCCACAGGAATGGAACGGCTCCGTCTTCGGCTCCTCCGAAACCGGTGCGAGTGCCCCGGCCGGAGAATCCGGTCAGCACGACCTGTGCATTTTCATCAGGGGCGGGGGGCGATAGGTTCTACGTCCGCATCTTTCGTACATCCTGCGAATGCGAGCAGGAATGTGCATAATATGTATAAGTAGTTTTTCATCGGTAATTGTCTTTTTATTCGTTAGTTCCACTCTTCCCAGTCGCTCGATCCGGCGCCTGCGCCGCCGAGAATTTCATCGGTGGCGAGTACCTGAACCTTGGCTATAACCGTTGCGGTCGCACCTACGGCTACGACGGATACTTCACCCGAGGTTTCGGCATATACGTTCTCCTTGGCAGGGGCTGTGATGGTCAGCACATCGCCTTCGAGCCAGGCGCGCCAGCCGTCGGGTTTGGCGATGGCGAGGTTTTCAACGCCTTTTTGGGTAACGGCGAGGTCCTGCGAAGCGCCGAATTTCAGCGTCAGCGATGTGCGCTCGATGACGAAATTCACCTCCTTGGCTTTGGGCAGAACGATCTGATCGCCGTTGGTGAGCGTGAAGGTTACGTTGTCATCGTCCTGTACGACGCTTTTGAAGAAAGAGTCGCCGTCTTCTCCCTTATCGCCGTTCGCACCGTCCTTACCGACCGCTTTGATCGGCTGTCCGTCTTCGCCTTTGATGGTTTCGCCGTCGATCTCCCAATAGCCGTCCTTGTTGATGGTCGGGGTTTTACCGTTTTGGCCCGCAACCGGAATCTTGTTCTGGTTATCGTCGAGCAACCACTGGTCATCGCCGCCCAGCGTCCAGTAGTAGATGCCTTCGAACTGTGCGATTCCGATGACCGGAGCCGCTGCGCCGTCCTTGCCGTTGTGCAGCGTGATGGTCTTGCCGTCATTGAAAGTGATCGTACAGCTTCCGTCTGCCGCTTCGGTGTAGTTGGTGATGAATTTGTTCTCGTTCAGGGCGTCGATGATCGTCTTGAGCGAGTTGACCTGTTCCTTCATCGAAGCGATCTCCTGTTTGAGGTTTTCGATCTCCTGGCGGATTTCGGTGTCGTCGTACTTGTCATCCGAACAGCTCCAGGTCATTGCTGCGCAGCAGGCAGCGAGAGCTAACAGCGTAAAGATTTTTTTCATAGTTCAGTTGATTTATTGGTTGAATATTTTCGAATCTTTGGAGGTGCTGAAATGGGAAAAGCGTCCACCGGAGCAGATGGGAAGTTCTCTCCGGTGAACGCTCGAAGCGCAGACTTGCGAAGGTCGGTGGGGCGGGCGTATGCCGCGTCCGTCGAAATGTCAGCCGTAAAATAGCCGTAGGTCATCGATACTCCTGTCGTTTAGGTTCCTTCGGAACTTACACGCGAGGGTACGTATGAAGAAATACATGGAAAAATAGTGCGCAGAAGACTATCTTGCATGATTTCTACCCGAAACCCGCGGGTGTAAATCCTGATTGTCAAGGCAGGTCTTCTGACTCGTTCCCTCCGCAGCGCCTTCCCAGCGATATCGCCAGTGGCAAAGAGTGTGCGGAGCCGCCCTTTCGGGGCTGAAACTCACAGCAGCAGGTACTGTCGCCGATTTTCACGGCATTCCCTATTAATCGGCTTGGAAAAGTGATTCCAAGTCCGAACCTTGCGGGTGCAAAGGTATTGCTTTTCCGGGATTATTCGCAAACGAAATCGGAAATAAATTTCAATGAATTCTGTAATTCATTGAAAAACATTGCTTTGCCAAGTGGCTATTTGCGGAAGATGAAATAGACGGCCAGAATCAGGCAGACGAAACCCGCCAGATGGTTCCACCGCAGGGTGTCCGATTTCATGAAGACGACGGCGAAGACCGTGAAGACCAGCAGGGAGATGACCTCCTGGATCACTTTGAGTTCCCAGATCGAAAAGGGGCCTCCCAGTTGGGAGCTGCCGATGCGGTTGGCCGGGACCTGGAAACAGTATTCGAACAGGGCGATGCCCCAACTGAGCAGGATGATGGACAGCATCCCGAAGCGTTCTATCTTCGATTTGAAAGCGATATGCCCGTACCAAGCCAATGTCATGAAGGTATTGGAGAGGATCAGCAGGGCGATGGTGGCGAGGGCGCGGTTCATGACAGCAGGGCATCGAGATCGGTTATCGAGGCGAAATCGTCGATGATGACGTCGGCCTCCGTTTGGGTTTCGAGAATATCTCGGGAGAGAGTCGTTACCAGGGCTACGATGCGTCCGGCACCGGCCCGGCGGGCGGCGGTGATGCCGGCCCGGGCGTCCTCGAATACGAGACAATCGGCAGGCAGCAGATGCAGCCCTTCGGCCGCCAGCAGGTAGATTTCCGGATCGGGTTTGCAACGGGTCACCCGGTCCCCGCTGACGATGCAGGAGAAATAGTCCGCGATACCGCAGTTGCCGAGGACGAAATCGACGTTTTCGCGGCAGCCCGACGAACCGACGGCGCAGGGGATGCCTCGGCGACGCAGCTCTTCGAGCAGGTCCACAAGCCCCCGTACGGGGCGGATTTCCGGAGCATAGACTTCGCGGTAGATGGCCTCTTTCTCCTCGCCGAGCGCTTTCAAGCCCTTTTCGCGTATGATTTCTTCGGGCAGGATCTGGCGCATGATATCGTCGTTGCCCATGCCGAAGGAGGTCTGAAGCTTCCGCTGCCACTCTTCGACGCCGTAACGCTTGCAGAATATTTCGAATGCCCTGACATGCGCCCGGGTGTTGTTCACCAGTACGCCGTCCATATCGAATAGAACTCCCCGTATCATCTTGTTGTTTTTTCCGCGCAAAAGTAATCATATTTCCGGGAGTTGCCGCCGAAACGACCGGGAAATTGCGGGGCGGAACTCTTTGAGGCGGGATTGTATGCTTGAAATGGCGATTATATCTTTTTTTAATGCGCCGTTTCCGACGATCGCAGCATCCGATCCGGAGGTTGCTTATTCGCCGACCTGTGGCCGCATCCGTAATTCCGCTCTCCTATATGTATTCTCTTCTCGGAGGGAAGTTTGGAGGCTACGTACCCGAAGTGGCACGCTAAAAAAGTATATATGCACCTAAAATTTGAGGTTAAGACTGAAATTGACCGTGAAGGTCGGGATCGACAGTCCGGGGATGGGGCGGTGGTGTGTGAGCCGCCAAATGAAATCCACGCGCAGCAGACGGAAGATGTTCTCGATGCCGAAACCGGTTTCGAGGTAAGGGTGTTCGACCGACGACATTCCCACCGGAAAGAGCATGACCGCTTTCGTATTCGGAAGACTGCCGTCGTTGCGGGCTGAAAGGGTGCCGTAAACTCCCTTGAAAACAAAGACTTCGCGCCAGTTGAGTTTTTTGAGGAGCGGTACGCGGCCCAGCAGGAATCCGTTGAAGTGGTGTTCGTAGAAGAACGAAATCCAGGCGTCCGACGAGAATTCGTAGAAATTCATGCACGAGAAGGCATAGCGGTCGTAAAAATAGGTGCCGTTTCCCTCGTGCAGCTTCAACAGCAGGTAGGGAACCTTGCCGAAGATCTTGCCGCCTTCGAGCATGAGCCGCGAGTATCCCACAGGCGGCAGGTTGAGCCGGTACTGCATGCGGCCTTCGAGCCGCAGGTAGTCGTAGCTGGCGGGTAAGACTCCTCTTTTTGCCCCCGTGAAGTCGAAGGAGAAAATCGGGTATTTCGAACCCATGTGTCGTACCTCGAACGGCATGCGGACGATCGTTTCGTCTTTGGACAGCCGCAGCCCGATCCGTATCGAAGCGTCGTTGATGCCATGCAGCGAACGCCCGTCCGGCAGGATCATCGGTACGTAGCGGTTCGAGGAGATGTGACGGCCCCGCAGCTCGAACGAACTGCTGATCCCGTGCAGCCACTCGTGTTCGTAGAGGGCGATCCCTTCCTCGATAGTCGAAAGCCGCGAGGTGCCGCCTCGGGAGAAGATCGAGCTTAGGATGTTGTTTTCCGAGAGGGCGCTGACACCCGAGCTGAGCTGTATCGCGTCGTTGCGGTAGGTGACCGTCAGTTTGCGCAGCAGTTGTCGGCGCAGCATCAACTCTACCTCCGCAGCTCCCTTGAAGTCCTCGTCGCGGGTGCCGTAGGCCAGGTAGGTCGAGAGCCGTACGCGGCGGCTGAACTCTTTGGTCGTGCGTGCGCCTATCTGGAAACGGGCGCCCTCCAGTCGGTTGAAGCTGATTACTTTGGAGTAGGGACCTATGCCGACGTATTTGGTGTTGTAGTAGCCTCCGATGATAGTATTGAGGACGGTGTATATGTTTTTATAGAGGGGGACCTGCTGGATCGAATCGACCATTTGATAGATGGCCTTTTCCTTTTGGGTGAGGGTGTAGGGACGCAGCGAGTCCCATTCGACCTGCTTGCCCGAAATGGCATCGTCCGAGAGGATCACGCTGGCTGACGTACCCAGAACCTGTTTGGGGATCGGCGTGTCGAACTTTACGTCGGAATAGGTTACCTCGTGGCTGCCCAGGAAAGCGATCATCTTCGAGGAGTCGGATTTGGTCAGCGTAAAATCGGCGGTCATCTTCTCCCGCTGCGGGAACCACAGCGAGTCGGCCGTCAATCGGTTGTCGGCTTCGATCGCCAGGTGGCGAATCCAGTTTACATTGACTCCTTTGGCCATTTTTACGCGGGCCGAACGCAGCGCATAGCTTGCCGAGTCGATATTGACCTCGCCGTCGAGTACCGGGGTGGCGACACTTTTGGGGTGAAACCGGATTTTGTAGGTCTTGCGCCCTTCCACGTTCGTACTGTCCACCAGAAAGTATTTGTAGAATGAGCGTCCCGAGTTGGAGAGGGGGCTGGCGAACTTCACGCCGAACAGGTCGATGAAGTTTTCGTAAAGATTCACGTCGGCGTGCAGGTGTCCGGTGAATTGCGCCAGCACGCTGTTGTCTTCGATACCGGATATCTGGCTGGCGCGAATTACCTCGCGGGCGACGGACGGCGTGCGGCTGTGGTAGTAATCCGCCGCTGTTTCGGAGATCATCACGGGCAGGTAGGGCTGTCCCGTGACGGACGAGGTGTCTAGGTGCTCGAAGATGAAACCGAAATTCTGTTGGAGTTTTTTGCTCCGGAATTCCCGGATATTGGCCAGTCCGAGTTCCATTTTCGTATAGGTGCGGCAGATGTAGCGGTCGTACTCCTTGGAGTCGTTGTATTTTTTGTTGCGGATAATGCCTTCAAGGATCGGATGGGCCGGATTGTCCCCAGGGGTAATTACGACGCTTTCGATTTCCAGATGCGAAGGAGTGAGCCGGAAGTCGATTTGGTTGTAGCCCCCGACGTGGACCGGACGTATCTGAGGTTCATAACTGACCATTTCCGCCCGGATGTAGCTCGACGTGTCGCGGCTTTCGAGCGAGTAGAACCCTTCGTCGTCGGTGGTGATGCCGGTGGTCGTACCCGGGAACAGGACGACGGCGTAGGGAATCGGCTCGCCCGTCTGTGCGTCCGTGACCGTACCGCGCACCCGGGTGTTCTGGGCGGCGCAGGGGGCGTACAGAAATAGTCCCGCAAGAGCGAGGAGTATGCCGCAGAGTCGTTTCATCGAAGCCTTTCCGGAATGTCGTTTCGGATTTTCCTAAAATATAAATATACCCAAAAATACAAAGATTTTACCGGACTGTCAAAAATTATTATTTTTGCCGATCCGGATGGAACTACTTTCTGCGGAATGAAACATGGGAACGTCAAAATAGAAAAGACCAATGCGGCCCGTCTGCTCGACCGAGCCAAAATCGCCTACGAATTGATCCCGTATCGGGTGGATGAGGAGCATCTGGCCGCGACTCACGTGGCCGAACAGCTCGGCGAAGATGTTGCTGCGGTTTTCAAGACGCTCGTGCTTCGTGGTGATCGGACGGGCCATTTCGTCTGTGTCGTCCCTGGAGATCACGAGGTCGATCTGAAAGCTGCCGCCCGCATTTCGGGTAACAAGAAAGCCGATCTGATTCCCGTCCGGGAGTTGCTTCCGACGACCGGATACATCCGGGGCGGCTGTTCCCCGATCGGGATGAAAAAACCGTTCCCGACCTTTTTCCATATTTCCGTTTTGCAACACTCCGTCATTTATGTCAGTGCGGGAGTTCGGGGATTGCAGATCCGGATCGCTCCGCAGGATCTGCTTCGCTTCGTCGGGGGCGAAACGGCCGAAATCAGCCGTCCGTCGTCTGTGGCGGCGGAATAAGATCCGTAATTCTTTTTTGCTATTCGATCCCTTTCTGCGGGTCGGCGGAATTGTCGTGTTGTCGAAGCGACCGCCGGACCGGTATTTCGGAAACGATTCGTTATTTCTCCTTGGGTGCCGGTCTGGTTTCGCCCTTGAGTGCCGGAAGGGAGATGCCGTACCGTACCGCCAGAATCCGAATGAGGATCACCGAGCAGGCGGCGATGAACTGCGTGGGGGCCGCCGGCAGGTCGAGATACATACAGAGATAGTAGATCAGTCCGCCGCAGATGCAGGCGATGGCGTAGATGTCTTTGCGGAAAATAAGGGGTACTTCGTTCAGCAGCACGTCGCGCAGCATACCGCCCGCAGCACCGGTCAGCGTACCCATGATGATACCCACCCACATCGGATAGCCGACGGCTATGCTTTTCTGAATGCCGACGACGGTGAAAAGTCCCAGTCCGACGGCATCGAAAATGAAGAAGGTGTTGTTGAGCCGGATCACGTATTTGCGTAGCCCGACTACGAACAGGAAGGCGAATCCCGATACGACCAGGTAGGAGACGTTTTGCATCCAGAAAGGGGGCAGGCCCAGCAGCAGGTCGCGCAGCGTACCGCCGCCGACGGCCGTGACGAATC
>ENA-OYDO01000609-OYDO01000609.1-human-gut-metagenome-genome-assembly--contig:-NODE-609-length-11438-cov-5.323816_pt1 | contig 11438 bp, 9 predicted proteins | sample MGYA00243553_ERZ652911 | MGnify/ENA primary metagenome ERZ652911 (study PRJEB26926, sample SAMN06164635) | human gut metagenome | biome: ENVO:00009003; feature: ENVO:2100002; material: ENVO:00002003... | reverse complement strand
GGGAGGGGTTATTCAAAGTCTTCCAGGGTGACTTTCCGCTCTCCGTTCTCTATTTCCTCAATGGTCACTTTGATGGTATTACCCGGCAGAAGCTCCTCTACCAGCTCCGGCCATTCTATGAAGCAGAGGGCGCCGCTGTAGAAGTAATCTTCGTACCCCATGTCATACACTTCTTCCAGCTTCTTGATGCGGTAGAAGTCAAAATGGTAAATCAGTTCGCCGGCAGTGTCGGAACGGTATTCGTTAACAATGGCGAAGGTAGGGGAGGTGATGACGTCGGAAACGCCCAATTCCTCGCAAACGGCTTTGATGAAAGTCGTCTTGCCCGCCCCCATTTTTCCATAGAGGGCGAAGACGGTATTGTCACCCATTTCAGCGATGAACTGGCGGGCGGCTTCGTGAATCTGGTCTAATGACTGAATTTTGATTTCCATTGTGTCTTTTGATTTAGCGTTGCAAATATAGCCAAAAACTTTTTCCCGTCTTGCAAATGGCATAGATAATGATGGAAAAGAATATAATGGATGCACCCGAGGGGACATTCAAGTAGAAAGAAATCATCAGCCCGCCCAGGCAACTGAGGTAACCGATGCCGATGGAAAGCCAGATGATGCGGTGGAACCGGTGCGAGAACAAGTTGGCGGTCATCTGCGGAACGGTGAGCAGTGAAATAACCAGCACGATGCCCACCATGCGCAGGCATGCCACGATGGTCAGCGCAATGAACATCATCAGTACATATTCGAATACCTGCACCGGAATACCTTGCGAGCGAGCAAACTCCCGGTCGAAAGCCACGTAGATGATGGGATGGAGATACAGCGCGAAAAACAGTATCAGCAGGACGGCGAGCCCTCCCAATAGAGCGATGTCGCTCCAGGTAATCGTGAGAATGTTGCCGAAGAGATAGGCGGACAAGTCGGGGGCGAATCCCGGCGAGAGGAAAGTGAACATGATGCCCAGTGCCATGCCCAATGTCCAGAATACGGCAATGGCAGAGTCTTCCCGCATATCCTTCCGTTTGCTGAGCCACTCTACACCGAAAGCGGACAAGACTGCAAACAAGGCTGCCGACAGAATGGGGGAAATGCCGGTATACAATCCCAGACCGATACCGCCAAAAGATGCATGCGTCAATCCGCCGCTGATGAACACTAGTCTCCGGGTAACGATGTACGTGCCTATCAGCCCGCAAGCAATGCTTGCCAGCAGACTGCCGATGAGGGCATGTTGGAAAAAAGTGTATTGCAGTAGCTCCATTTATTCAATTAAAAATTAAGAATTAAAAATTAAAAGTTGGATGTGGAGTGTTAGGAATGGGGGGTGAGACGGCGTTCGCCGATGATGAGGAACACTTCATCCTTGATGTTGTCCGGCAAGGCTATGCCACGCAGTTGCAGGCTGCGTACCCATCCGGCTACGTCCGTGTCTTGCATGGTGTAGAACACGTCGCGGAACTCGTCTTCCTGCTCGGGAGTATAGGCATCGGGAGCGGTGCCGATGTATTTGTCCAGTTCCTCGTCATCGTAATATTCAATTTGTTTGCTGACGGCTGCCAGTAAGCTGTCACGTTCGCAGATTTCATGCTGTCCGCAGCATTCGGAATCCACTTCCTGCACTTCGGGCATGGCGTCCAGTTCGCCGCGGTCTATCTTCTTCTGCAGTTTCCGGTTGCGTATAATTCCGGCTGTGGCTGCCACGAGGGCAAGGACAATCAGGCTAATAATCAATATCCACATGGGCTTCCTTTTCTTGAAAAACATGTTCCATTAATAGAACGGACAAAGATACACATTGTTTTGTACACGACAAAATAATGAGTCAGATTGCAGGTAGGCAGATTACTTCCACCCGACGCAGGCATTACTTGCCTGGAACGCAGTATAAAACTACTTTGGATGCATCCTAATCTTAGAATGTATCCTTTATTCCTAAGAATAAAGGTTATATTCTTAAGAATAAAGGCTGTATTTCTAAGAATAAAAGCTTTATTCTAAGATTGCATTGCATCTTGGCAGACTTTAAATCCCGCCTTTTGCAAGTCTTCCCAGTAAGCAGGGTAAGATTTGGTAACGACCTGTGGTTCATTTATCCGTATTTGGGGCAGTACAAGGCAGGCGGGGGCAAATGCCATGGCCATACGGTGGTCTTCGTAGGTGGCGATGACGGGGTCAGCGTCTGCCGGGCAGCGTTCGCCATCCCACAACAAGATGCTGTCTTGCTCGGAGCGCACGACGTAACCCAGTTTGCGCAGTTCCGTAATGAGGGCGGTGATACGGTCGGTCTCCTTTATTTTGAGGCTTTGCAGTCCGGTGAAGCGGAAAGGGATGTCCATCAAGCAGCAGGTGACGACAAAGGTCTGCGCCAGGTCCGGGATGTCCACCATGTCTTCGTCGAGACGGGTGGCGGGAGTACCCTTCCGGGTCAGTTTTACTCCCCGGTCTGTATATTCGGTATGGACGCCGAGGCGGGTAAAGACTTCCGCGCCGCGGCTGTCGCCTTGATAGCTGTGGGCGAAGAGACCGAGCAGTTCGATTTCTGCCGTGTGCGCTTCTTCCTTCGTGCTGTCTTCACTTTCTTTTGCGCTACTTCTGTCTCCCCCTTTTATTTTTTCATTTTTAATTCCTTCTATTGCCATCATCTGATACCAGTAAGAGGCGGCGCTCCAATCGCTTTCTACGGTGAAAGGGGTATCCGTGTATCCGCCGGGGCTGACGGTGATGCAATCTTCGGAGACCCAGTCGGCTTGGGCGCCGAAGTCGCGCATCAGTTGCAGGGTCAGGTTGATGTAGGGGCGGGAGATGATGTCACCCGTCAAGTGCAGGCGCAGGCCTTTGGGAAGGACGGTACCAATCATCAGCAGGGCGGATATGTATTGTGAGCTGACATTGCCGGCGAGGGATATTTCGCTGCCGGTCAGTTCTGTTCCGGTGATGCGCAAGGGAGGGAACCCTTCGTTTCCGACGTATTCTATGCGGGCGCCGAGCTCTCGCAGGGCGTCTACCAGTATGCGGATGGGGCGTTGCTGCATGCGTTGCGTACCGGTGATGATTCGGGTGCCAGGAGTTACGCTGAGGTAGGCGGTGAGGAAACGCATGGCGGTGCCGGCGGCAAGGATATCTATATGTCCGGGATTTCCGTCGAGGGCGCGAGTCATCACTATGGTGTCGTCACAATCGCTCAGATTGCGGGGCAGGATATTGCCGTGGGCAAGGGAGTGGAGGATGAGTGCCCGGTTACTGATACTTTTGGATGCCGGGAGCTGTATGGCTGCGTGCAGTGAGGCAGGAGCGGAAACGGTATATCGCATGGTCGTATTTGTTAAGTTACGGTGGTAAGGAGTTTTTTTATTGTCACTGCAAAAGTAGGATAAATCTTTGGGAAATGGAAAAAAGGAAACTTGTTTCTGTGGTTTCAATCTTTCGTTTATCTTTGCGGAGGTAAGTCCTGCTATCGGGACGGATAGATATAATTAAGCATCATTCTTATGGAAATAGATTTAACCACCCCCGCCTTGCTGTTTTCGGCCATATCGCTGATTATGCTGGCCTATACCAACCGTTTCTTGTCCTATGCCCAACTGGTGCGCACCTTGAAGGAACAGTACATGGAGAACCCGTCTTCGGTGAAGGCGGCGCAGATTGCCAACCTGAGGAAGCGGCTCTACCTGACGCGTGCCATGCAGGTGGCGGGCATCGGCAGCCTGCTGCTGTGCGTGGTCAGCATGTTCTTTGTCTATATCCGTCTCCATCTGCTTTCGGCCTATATCTTCGGTTTGGCGCTGATATTGCTGATTATTTCGCTGGCCATATCGGTGTACGAAATATATATATCGGTGAAGTCTTTGGAGATACATCTCAACGATATGCACGAGTAGAGGCTCTACGGGATGATGTTCCGTACGGGGAGTTCCAGTTCTCCCCAGTCAATCATGGCATTGAACAGCCTGACAGTAGAGAATGAAGGCAAGTCTTCCGGTCTGATATCTTTTTCCTGCAAGATTCCTTCTTCCAGCAAGGCTGCCCGTTTGGTCCCTTTCAGCAGGGGATGTGCCGGCGTGTACCAGTGGGTACCGTCGGAAAGGGCGATGTTGGCGATGGAGGTGTCTGTCAGCAGGCCTTGTTTCACAATCAGAATGTCGTCGCATGCGCCGCGCAGGGCAAAGAGGCGGTTCAGCGGTTCGCGTCCGGCGCTTTTGTAGGTGTAGTCGATGGTATCGGCCTGCATCAGTGCCAGCGAATGCACGTGCCGCACGGCGTAGGGGGAGTAGCTGAGGTCTTCAATACCTTTTTCACCATACACTACGCGTGCCTTGACGATGCCCGCCCCGGTGATGCCTGCTCCACAGCCGGGAGACGACAGATAATCGGACAGTTGCAGCGGTGTGCTTTCCGGCCAGAAGTGGGCGCGGGTATCGTTCAGCCTCCGGTTGTGGCGGGAAAGGTTGCAGACCCTTCCGTGGTCGATGCGTATGGTTTCAATAAATAGGCACATATATTTTCTGTATTACTTCGTTGTATTCGCTTTCCCACCGGCTTTTGGCGGTGATGCCGCCTCCTGCCTTGAAGTGGAGCTGGCCGTTTTCCTGCTCGATGAAGCGTATCATGACAGCGCTGTCCAGCTGTCCGTCGGCATAATGCCCCATGATGCCGGTGTAGAAGCCCCGGCGGTAGTCTTCGGCCTGGGCGATGATTTCTACGGTTTTGGGCTTGGGGGCGCCGGTGATGGAGCCGGCAGGAAGCAGGCGGAAGATGATGTCGCCCAGGTGTGCGGTGTAGTCTTCGGGCAGGGTGCCGCATATCTCGGAGCTGGTCTGGAGGATGGGGCCCTTATTGGTTTGCAGGCGGTCTATATATCGGTAGGAGGTCACTTCGACGTGTTCCGAAACCATGCTGAGGTCGTTGCGTATCAGGTCGACGATGGTGGCGTGCTCGGCTGCCTCTTTGGTGTCCTGCATCAAGAGCTGTTCCGCATCGGGCAGGGTGGCGTCGATGGTGCCTTTCATGGGGAAGGACTTTATCTTGCCCTTCTCTATGCGGACAAAGATTTCGGGGGAGAAGCAGACGAACCGGTCTTTCAGCCACAGCTTGTACAAGGCTTCGGAGTGGAGGAATATTTCTTCCAGTGTCAGATTGGTGGTGACGGGTACCCGGCAAGTGAGGTTCGTCAGGTAGCTGTTGCCTGCCAGCAGGTTTTGCTTCACGAGGTCGAACGAATGTCTGTATGCGGTGGGGGAAGGGGGAATGATGTCCCACTGAATAGGGCCGGCGCATCGGGCGGCTGTGCTTCTGGCAAGGGCTGTTGCAGCCGTCTCCGTGTTGCCTGCCTTCGGGAATTGGAAAAGGCAGGTGGCGGGGTCTATCCGGTCGAGGGGCTCAATGTGCGACTGCTCTTGCGCGTAGTCTACGATGAAGAGGAAGGGCACATTGGCTCCGGCCAGTGCGTTCATGCGGGCGATGGTTTCTGTCCGGCTGTACGTCTTCATGCGTCAATAGACTGCGGAGGCTATCACCTGGATTATCAGAATGAGGAACACCATGGCAATGGGATATACCGTGGCATAGGCCACGCTCGGTATGTTGCTGTCCGTCATGGAGTCGGCGGCGGCAAGGCCGGGCGTACTGGTCATGCCGCCGGTGATGGTGCCCAGCAGGTCGAGAATGTTTATCTTGAACACGAACAGGCCTACGCATACTGCCACCAGCATGGGCACCAGCGTGATGGCGGCGCCTACGCCGAACAAGAGCCAGCCGCTTTCCTGGAACGTGGCCATCAGATTCCGTCCTGCCGATGTCCCTACTTCGGCAAGGAAGAGCAGCAGTCCCAGCTGGCGCAGCAGTTGGTTGGCAGGGCCGGACATGGACCACAGAATGGGGCCGGTCTTTCCGATGGCGCTCAGGAACAAGGCGACCATCAGGATGCCTCCCGTCAGTCCCGGAGAGAACGACAGACTGTCCGAGAAGGAGATGTTGAGCTTGCCGAAGAGCACGCCCAGCACGATGCCCAGGGCGATGGGGAAGAAGTCGGTGTCGGACAGTTGCTTGGTGTCGTTGCCCAGCAGGCGTGCCACTCCCTTGATGCCGTCCTTCTCGCCCACCACCATCAGTTTGTCGCCGAATTTTAGGGCCAGGTCGGGCGAGGGGGAGAGGTCGATGCCGCTTCGGCGGATGCGGGTGACGGTGCAGCCGAAGTTCTTCATCAGGTTGAGGTCGCCCAGCTGCTTGTTTATCATATCCTTCTTGGTGAGCAGCAGGGATTCAATCTCCTGCATGTCTACGAGTGGCAGTTCGCCTTCTTCGCGTTCGCCCACGAGGACGGCGAGCTGGTTTAAGGCCTCTTCGCTACCCACGGCTTGTATGTAGTCTCCCTCGTGCAGGATGGTCTGGGCGGTGGGGATGGCTATCTGCTCGTTGTGCTTGTGGCGTGAGATGACGGCTCCGGTCATGGCGCGCGCATTGATTTGCATCAGGCTCCGGTCGAAGACGGCGGGGTTGGTTACGCGGAACAGACAGGTTGTCAGTTCCGGGAACTGGCTGCGGCGTTCCTTCTCCAACCGGCGCGCCTCCTTGTCGAGGTCGATGCGCATGATACGGGGCAGCAGCTTAACGAAGAGAATCACGCCGATAACGCCGAAAGGATAGGCAATACCGTAAGCGATGGATGCCAGTGGGGAATGGGTGCTGTCAATGGCAACGGCGAGTCCCGGCGTACTGGTCAGGGCACCGGCTATCAGTCCCACGACACTGGGAGTATCGATGTCGAAGGCATATTTCAGTCCTACTGCCGTCAGGGCGGCGGAGCAGATGATGAGCAGGGTGATGATGATAAGCGTCTTGCCCTTGCTCCGGAAGGAGTCGAAAAATCCGGGACCGGCCTGGATGCCGATGGTGAAGATGAAGAGCACCAGTCCGAAGTTTCCTAATTCTTTGGGGATGATGACACCGAAGTGTCCGAACAGCAGGGCAATGAAGATGACGGCGGAGACGTCGAGCGAAAGCCCTTTAATCTTGATTCTTCCCAACATGAAGCCTAAAGCCACAATGAGAAAGAGCGCGAAATAGGAGGAGTTTAACAAGTCAGCAAACATAATCAGTTAAAGAGTTAGGAATTTATGTCACAAAGATAGTGCAAAAAAGTGAGATAGAAAAAGTATTGCTTCCTTGTGGCATATAAAAAAAGATGATGTGCCATCAACCGTTTTGACACATCATCTTAATATATATATCGGCCTATATGACCGGTATTCCTGCGTGGGGCAGGGCGGTACTTATTTTTCGAGTTCCTTCAGCAGTTCCTCTACGGCAGCTTTCAGCTGTGTGTCTTCTCCCTTCACGATGGTCTCGGGTGAATTGGCTACTTTGATGTCCGGCTCCAGCTGCGAGTTCTCCAGATAGCTGCCGTCCGACAGGCGGTAGCCCACGACGGGGATGCCGAATACCAATGACGGGTCTTGCAGGCGTTCCCACGACACGCTGGTCATGGTTCCCGGCACGGGCATGCCTACCAGCTTGCCCAGTCCGCGGTGGCTGTAAACCCACGGCGTGCCGTGCGCATTGGAGTAGTTGGCCTCGCACATCACCATGATGGAGGGTTTGTTCCAGCGGCGGCTGGGCATGTCGCACGTCTCGCGACCGCGCACCACTTGGGTGAAGTATTTTTGTCCACTGAAAAGTATTTCTATATCCTCGTGCAAGCGTCCACCGCCATTGAAACGGGTGTCGATGACGATGCCTTCGCGGTTGTTGTATTTTCCCAGGATGTCCGAGTAGACGGAACGGAAACTGTCGTCTCCCATAGACTCGATGTGCACGTAACCCAATCGGCCACCCGACCATCGGTCAACGTCTGCCGCACGCTGTTTCACCCAGCGGCTGTAGAGTAAATCGCTGAACGCACCGTTCGTAATGGGGATAATGACCTCTTCCCAGTGCTCCTTGGTCTGCGGGTCGAAGAGAGAAACAAGTGTTTTCTTCCGTGCCTTGTTGTTGAGCAGCGTGTAATAGTCCGCATCGGGGGTGATTTCCACGCCGTCTATCTTTTCGATGACTGTGCCGGCTTTCACCCGGGTGTTGGCTGTGTCGAAGGGGCCTTTCTCCACCACTTCGGCAATGAGCATGCCCTTGCCCGTGTAGTTCCAGTCGAAGAACAGTCCCAGGCTGGCAGTAGGTTCGGATTGCCCTTTGGGATAGAAACGGCCGCCGGTGTGAGATACGTTCAGCTCGCCCAGCCATTCGCTCAGCAGTTCGGCAAAGTCATAATTGTTGTCGATATGGGGCAGGAAGCGGCGATAGGCGGCGGTCATCTTGTCCCAGTCCACTCCGTGCATCGAGGTGTTGTAGAATCGCTTCTGCTGCTGGCGGTACACGTGGTCGAACATGTATTCGCGCTCCGCAGCCAGGTCCATCTTGGCATCTACCTGGAAGGTGATGGGGGTCAGCGCGTCGGATGAAGTGTCCATTTTCTGCATCTTGTGGCTGCCCAGCAGGAAGAGGCTTTTGCCGTCCTTGTCCAGCTGCATGTCCGCCCATCCGGCATCCATCTTGTGCAGCAGGCGGGTCTCTTTCTTGCGCAGATTCATCTTCCAGAGGTCGTAGCCGCCTTCGAAGGCTGCCAGGTAGTAGAGTGTCTCGCCATCCTTGGAGATGATGGTGCTGCCCATGTCGGAAGAGTTCGGGGTGAGGCGCACCACACGGTCTTCGATGCCTTTCAGCTCTACGACGATGTCTTTCGGCTGGTCATCTTTTTCGTCAGCATTGCTGTCTTTCTTGTCGTATTTCTTCTTTTTATCCTTGTTTTTGCCTTGGGGGGTGTCCTTCCCGGCAGACTTCTTCTGCTCCTTCTCCAGCTCCTTGCGCAACTCGTAGTCTTCTTTGCTCAGGCAGTATTTGTCGTAGGCGTCTTGGTTGAGGAAGACGAGCATGGCGTCGTTCAGCGAGCCCCATGAGGCATGGGCACGCATGCCGTAGCGTTCGGTGGTGAAAAGGATGGCGTTGCCGTCCAGCGCAAAGTGGGGATAGCCGCTCATGTAGCCGCTATTGGTGAGGTTGATGATGTCTTTGCCTCCCTCTGCGCTGACCAGGCCGATGTCGGAGTAGGGGTCGTGCTTGTTACCCGTGAACTCAAGTGTAAACCATTTACCGTCCGGCGACCATGCGTAGTCAAATCCTCCGCCGGTGCTGTACCAGGTGGAGCCGTCCGTAATCTGGCGCACCTTCTTCGTCTCCAGATTGAGCACCATCAGCCGGATGCGGTCTTCGATGAAGGCGAGTTCCTTGCCGTCGGGCGAGAATTGCGGATAGGCACGTTCCACGGTGGTGGAGGGCAGCAGCACTTCTTCTTCAATCAGCGTGGCGTTCGGGAAGTTAGGGTCTTCCTTGCGGGCTATCTTGGCAAGGTAGAGCTGCCAGTTGCCGCCTCGCTCGCTGGCGTAGGCCAGGGTGCGGTTGTCCGTCGCAAAGGAGAGGCCCGCTTCGCGTGCCGGTGTGTGCGTCACCTGCTTGGTAGTGGCATAGTCTGCCGAAGTGACAAAGACTTCTCCGCGCAGCGTGAAGGCAATCTGTTTTCCGTCCGGGGACACAACGGCAGAGGTGGCTCCGTCGGAAGACTGCAGGTTGGCGAATTGCGGCCGGTCATCGCGCACCAGTTCTATGGCGACTTTCTTCGGGGTGGCATCCGGCTGCTGGGTATAGATTTCGCCGTCGTAACTGTAGCACAACGTCCCGCCGTCACTCATGGAGAGGAAGCGCACGGGATGTGTCTTGAAGCTGGTGATGGGCTTCACCTCTCGGGGCTGTGCCAGCGGGAAGGCATACACGTTGAATGAGCCGCCGTTTCTCTCACTCAAAAAGTAAACCGTTCTTCCATCGGGTGACAACACCGGGTTGCGGTCTTCGCCCGCGCGGTCGGTGAGGTTGGTATGGATACCCGTCTTTGCATCATACAGCCAGATGTCGCGGGTGATGGAGGAGGTGTGGTGCTTTCTCCATTCATCTTCAAATCCCTTGCGGTCTTGGTAGAGGAACTGATGGCCCGCCTTGTCGAAGCAGACCGCTTCGGCAGGGGTGCCCAGCACTTGCTCCGTACGCCCTCCCGTTGCAGGTACTTTGTAAAGCTCGGTCATGGCCGAAGTGGGGAAAAGAGCGCTGCTTGCCGGGTCCTGGATGGATGCGGAAAACAAGATATACTTTCCGTCCGGAGTGAATGTGGAGGGTATCTCACCGGTGGAGTGGGTAGTGAGCCGTTGGGCGGTTCCGCCGTCTGCCGGCATCACGAATACGTCGAAGTTGCCGTATCTGTCGCTGGCAAAGGCTATTTGTTTGCCGTCCGGCGACCATATGGGGGTACATTCGTAGCTCTCTTGGGTAGTAAGCTGTGTGGCGGTTCCACCTTTGGCAGGCACCTTGTAGATGTCTCCTTTGTAGCAGAATGCGATTTCCGTACCGTCGGGAGAGATTTGCACATCGCGCATCCAGAGCGGCGTGGCGGCATGTCCGGCAATGGCAGTAAGGCCTAGTGCAAGGATTGCAAGGGTTTTCTTCATAAGTGTGTGGGTTGATGTTAATATAGAATGTTTATAAACGTCATGATGCTGTCCACAAGGCAAGGAGCGAGGTACGTCATTTCATACCTCGTGCCTTGTATATCTGTTCTTTGGCATTGTTGATGCTTTGGAACTTCTCTTCTGCGGCTTTCTTGATGTCTTCGCCCAGCGTTGCCACCCGGTCGGGATGGTGTTTCAAGGCTAGGCGGCGGTAAGCGGCACGCACTTCGTCATTGGTGGCAGTGGGTTCAATTTCAAGTACTTTGTAGGCCTCGTTCAGTGAGCTACCGCCTAGGTTAAGCATGGATTCCACTTCCTTGACCGATAGTCCCATGTACATGGCCACTTCTTTCAAGGCTTCTATCTCCTCGTTGCAGACGTGTCCGTCGCTTTTGGCAATTTCTACCAAGAATACCAGCAGTTGCAAGCGTTCCTCGTATGTCAGGTTGGCGGCAATCTGCGTTCCACAGTCACGGATGGTGTTTTTAAATGCCAGTGGGTTTTGTCTGTCCATCTGCTTGCGCTGTTCGAAGAGGTTGAGCAGTATCCGTTCTCCCTCGCCCACGGCAGCCTCACCGAATGTGCTTCTCAGAAAGCGGCGGACGAATTCCATTTCACTATGCATGATGCGCCCGTCTGCACGGATAATGTACGAAGCCATCACGAGCATGGAGAAGAGGAAACTGTTCCGTTGCCCGGTATAGGTAGTGCCGTGCGTTGGTTCTTCTCCATAATAACTGCCTGCGTCACTTGAATCGGTGTCGAACAGTGAACCGAATACAAAACCTGCCAAGGCTCCCAGCGGTCCTCCGGCCATGAAGCCGATGATGCCGCCTATCCATTTAGCTGCTGTCTCTTATACACATCTCCGAGCCCACGAGACTCCTGAGCATCTCGT
>ENA-OYDO01000604-OYDO01000604.1-human-gut-metagenome-genome-assembly--contig:-NODE-604-length-11507-cov-4.671236_pt1 | contig 11507 bp, 9 predicted proteins | sample MGYA00243553_ERZ652911 | MGnify/ENA primary metagenome ERZ652911 (study PRJEB26926, sample SAMN06164635) | human gut metagenome | biome: ENVO:00009003; feature: ENVO:2100002; material: ENVO:00002003... | reverse complement strand
ACGAGCCTTATCGTCGGCAGCGTCAGATGTGTATAAGAGACAGGAGGTACAGCTGGCAGTCCTTGGACAGCTTGGGGGCTTCGATGAGGTCGGTCTTGCGGGCAACGTCCTTGAGCACAAAGGCGGCGTGGTAGATCTTATCCAGAGTCAGCATGACAGATACTTCCTTTATTTTTCGTGATGTCATCCAGTATAAGTTACAAAAATTGTTTTGTCAAATGAATTCCGTTCACGATAGAAGCACATAAAAAGAGAACTGCCGCAGACGTTTCGTCCGCAGCAGTTCTCTGCCTTGTTTTTTATGCGGTTATGTTGTTGGCATCAACGGCCGCGTCCGCCGCCGCCGCCATGGCTGGAGCCGCCGCCCATGCCGCCAAAACCGCCGCCGAAGCTGCCGCCGCCGAAACCTCCACCGAAGCCGCCGCCCGAACCGTGTCCGCCGCCGAAACCTCCGATCCACATACCCCCGCCCCCGCGATGGTTGTTGTTATCGCTGCGTGCACTTCGGGACTGCCGCTTCACGACGAAACCGCATTTGCCGCAACGGTAAGTGTCTTCGAACAGGTTGTAATGGTCCGTCTGCCCGACGAGATTCCGCGATTGCAACACCAATGCGAAAGCACGACACCGGGGACAACGCCTGGAACGGTAGAATCCGACCAGCATGATGCCCAGCGGCACGAGGACGACCAGAAAGACGACCAGGAAAACCGCCCACACCGGCAAATCGTCCGCAGCCCGGAAATCGTCGTTACCGCCCGAATCGAGCTCGCTGCCCTCGAGCACCGATGCCACGGCACGCAACCCCGCCACCATACCGGCGCTGTAATCTCCCTCCCGGAAATACGGCAGCATGTAACGCATCTGGATCCGCTTGCAAAGTGCATCGGGCAAAACGCCTTCCAGTCCCGGTCCGGTTACGAACCGCACTTCCCGGCGATCGACGACCAAGAGAATGCCCAGTCCGTTGTCCGAATCGGCGCGGCCGACACCCCATTGGGAAAAAAGCGTATGGGCGAAGGAGAAAAGATCGTCTCCGCGAATATCCTCTACAGCGACCACAGCGACCTGGGCCAGCGCCCGATGCCTGAGCGAATAGCAAAGCGAGTCGATCTCGGCGACTGCCGAAGAAGAAAGAATCCCGTCGGGATTCGACGTGAACCGGTAACGGTCGCCGATCTGCACGTTGGGAATCTCCTCCACACCGTACGGCCGGGCAGCCGACCCCAGAAGCGGGAACAGCATTCCGAGGCAAAATATCGACAGAATTATTTTTTTCATCGTCCTACTAATGCAACTTATATTATATGCGCATTTCCGAAACCGGGAAGCCATTGCCGCTTCGCAAAACGGCCTCCCCGTTGCGGGCAAATGTACGAAAAAATCCGGCCGATCTACATCGGCCGGGTCAAAATCCGGAAGCTCCAGCCCGGCATCCGCTCATCGACATGCGAGCAGAGCTGTACGCGTTCGCCCGTCAGGGCGTCCGCATAACCTCCGGCGTAGATTCCCGTATCGAAATCGGCATGCACTTCATAAGGCGATACGTTCAATAGAGCGACTACCCGATTTTCCGGAGTTTCCCTCACGAAAGTCAGCAGGCAATCCTCGGCATTGTTGCGGATTTCGACGAAGGAGCCGCCCCGCTCCCCGGAAGCGAGAGCCGGAGCATCGTGCCGCAAAGCGATCAGCCGCCGGTAGAACTCCGTCGTTTCGTTCGGCTCGCAAGCGGGCAGCGGGTCCCGGTCGAAAAAGGCGAAAGAGTGGTCATAACCGAACTCCTGCCCCGTGTAAACCAACGGCAGCGACTGCGGCAGCAGAAACGTCAGGGCCGTCATGACCCGCACGGCAGGCCCCAGGCGGACGAATTCGCTACCGCTCCAGGAGTTCTCGTCATGATTCGAAGTGAACATCAGCCGCAAAGCCCAAGCCGGGACGTGCTTCCGATCGGCATAAAGATACTCCCGAATACGATCGACCCGGCACTTCTGCTGCGCCACGTCGTTCATCAGGTGATAAAGCCGCCAGGCATACGACGCGTCGAAAGCCCGGTCGAACAGGTAATCTTCCTCGGCTTCGGCCAGCAGGAACAGGTCGGGTTTCACCGCCCGCAACCACCGTGCCGCCTCCTGCCAAAATTCGATGGGAACCAGCATCGCCATATCGCAGCGGAAACCGTCCACCCCGTGTTCCGCAAGCCAAAAACGCATGGCGTCGATCTGTCCCTGCCAGACGGCCCGATTGGTGTAGTCGAGCTTGGCCGTATCGTCCCATCCGTTAGGAACGGCGGGCCTGCCCGAAGCGTCCCGTTCGTACCAGTCGGCCGGACATTCCGCGAGCCAGCGGGCGTCGCGCGAAGTGTGGTTGGCCACCCAATCGATCAAAACCTTCATCCCCAGGGCGTGAGCCCTCCGAACGAAAACGTCGAAATCGGCCATTGTCCCGAATTCGGGATTGACGGCCCGGTAATCCCGAATCGAATAATAGGAGCCCAACGATCCCTTGCGACCGACCTCCCCGATGGGATAATGAGGCATCAGCCAAACGGCATCGATGCCCAAATCCCGCAAAAAACCGAGCCGTTCCGCAGCGGCGGCAAGCGTTCCTTCGGGCGTCGCCTGCCGCAGGTTCATCTCGTACAGCACGGCACTCCGGCTCCACACAGCATTTATCATATAATTAATCGTCTCTTTTGCCGTTACTAAAATACAGTAAGCACAAATATAGCGAACAAAAACCTTTCCCATTCATATATTTTTTCTACCTTTGCGGTTAAAAATTAAACAGGCACTACAAAACTACATCAAAATGAAACAGATAAAGGCCTTCGCCCTCCTGCTCGGGGTCGTCGTTCTCGCATCGTGCGCTTCCCAGAAGCGCGTGATCTATTTGCAGGACGCCCAAGCCGACGAGCAGATCAAAATCGCCCAGGATTATCAAATACGCATCAAACCGCTGGACCGCCTGACCGTCGTGGTCAACAGCCGGGACCCGGAATTGGCTGCGCCGTTCAATACATCGACCTCTTTCAACTCCCTGACCGGAACACCCCTTTCGACCTATTCATCGAATGCCACCTCTCTGCAAATCAGAACTGTCGATGAAGACGGCAACCTCGACATGCCGATCATCGGCCCCATTCAATGCAAGGGCAAGACCCGCAGCGAACTGGCCCAGGAAATCGCGGATAAAATCCGGGAAGGCGGATACATCAGCGATCCGACGGTCAACATTCAATTCGCCGACATGAAAATCTCGGTCATCGGAGAGGTGGCCCGTCCCGGACAGTACAACATCACCAACGACCGCATTTCCCTGTTGGACGCCTTGTCATTGGCCGGCGATCTGACCATCTACGGCGTACGCTCCGACATCAAAGTAATCCGGGAGGAGAACGGCGTCCGCACGACGGCCACCCTCGATCTGACCTCGCAGGATATTTACGACTCCCCCTATTTTTACCTGCAACAAAACGATGTGGTTTACGTAAAACCGAACAAATACCGGGCCCAGGCCGGTGAAATCAGCCAGAACCGCAGTTTCTACATCTCGCTGGTCAGCACCGCCGTGTCCGTAGCAACCCTGATCGTCACACTCACCCGATAATCTTTACAATCAAGGCATGACACCCAACAATATCAAACCGGACTCCGCGAATAACGACGTAAAGCAGGAGGAACACATTACTTTCTCGGTGCACGACCTGATCCAGACGGTAATCGCCAACTGGTACTGGTTCGTCATCTCGGTGATAGTCTGCGTCGGATGCAGCTACATCTATATACTGCGTACACCGAAAATATACAGCCGGACAGCCAACATTCTCGTAAAGGACAGTCGCAAGGGCGGGGACACCAACCTGGCAGCCTTGAGCGATTTGGCAGGCTTGTCGCAAATGCGTAACGTAGATAATGAAATCTACATCCTCCAGTCGCGCCGTCTTATGACGGAAGTGGTCAAGCAGTTGGGACTGACCGTTCAATACGAAACCAAGGAGGGATTGCGTCCCCAGGATCTCTACGGACAAAATCCGATCGCAGTGGATTTTATCAATGACAACGACCGTCAGGGATTTCGTTTCGAAGTTTCGCTGTATCCCGACAGCATCGTCAAACTCAACCGGTTCGAAATATTCGGCCCCGACAAACAGAAATTCAAACAGGAAATCACGGGCATGTTCGGCGATACGATCTCCACGCCTGTCGGCCAAATGATTATCCGGCCGACCTTGTACATGTCCTCCGACTACTACGAAAAGGCCCCTATCCGGGTTACCAAAGGCAACCTGGGCGTGGTAACGCAGTTCTATCAGCACGAAGTCAAAAGTTTCGTAGCCAACAAACAGGCATCGATCATCACCATCTCCATGAGAAGCTCCGTTCCCAAAAAGGCGGAGGATGTCATCAATACGCTGATAGCCGTATATGAAAAAGATGCGATCGACGACAAGCGGGGCATCGCCGAAAGCACGGGACAGTTCATCGACAACCGCCTGGCGATCATATCCGGCGAATTGAGCGAAGTGGACCGCAACATCGAAAAGTTCAAAAAGGACAACAAAATATACGACATCGTATCGGAAGCCGAGCAGACGATCACCGAAAGCGCCCAATACAAAGTTGACGGGCTCTCGCTGGAAAACCAGATCCGAATGACGGAATTCCTCAAGGAATACCTGCTGGATCCGGCCAAAGCCAACGAACTGATTCCCGGAACGCTCTCGATCAACAGTCCGGCGATCAACACACAGATAGATGCTTATAACACGGAGTTGCAGCGCTACATGAAGCTCAACTCCGACAATTCGGGTAACAACCCGATCGTACAAGATCTCGGCAACGGACTGGCCTCCACACGCCGGTCGATCATCGCGACGCTCGACTCCTATATCTCCACCCTGCAGATTCAACTGGCGGCTTTACGGAGGGAAGAGGCGCTGACCAATCAACGAATATCCTCGGTACCGACGCAGGAAAAACAGATTCTGGACATCGTCCGACAGCAGAAAATCAAGGAAGAGCTATACCTCTATCTGCTCAACAAGCGCGAGGAAAACGCCATCACGATGGTCATCACGGAAAGCAACTCGCGCACGATCGACAGTGCATACGGCTCCCCGCGCCCCGTGTCGCCCAATACCGTGCTGATTGCGGGAATCGCCTTCCTGTTCGGACTGGGTATTCCTTTCCTGGTTATCTATCTGATTCAGATACTCGACACCACGATCCGGGGCCGAAAGGACATCGAAGACAACCTCTCGGTTCCGTTCCTGGGGGATATTCCGCAATATTCGGGTGAAAAGCAACGGGGAAGCTTCGTCGTACGCGAAAACGGCCGCGATCCGGTGTCGGAAACTTTCCGCATGATCCGCTCGAACATGAACTTCATGAACCTGGGCAAGGGAGAGATAAAAGTTATTATGATCACCTCGTCGAATCCCCACGCCGGAAAGACGTTCGTTTCGACCAACCTGGCCATGACGTTCGCCACGACGGGCAAGAAGGTCGTCATCATGGACCTGGACCTGCGGCGCCGCACCCTCTCCAAACAAATGGGGCACGGCGGGGATACCAACGGCATTTCCAGCTACCTGTCCGGAAATACGGAGCTTCAGGCGATCATCCGCAAATCCAAACTGTCGGAAAACCTCGACATCATCTACGCCGGCATCCAGCCACCCAACCCGAGCGAAATGCTGTTGAGCCAGCGGATGGAAGAGTTGACCGCAGAACTGAAACTCCACTACGACTACATAATTATCGACAGCACCCCGGCAATGGCCGTAGCGGACGCCATCATCACCGACCGCCTGGCAGACCTCAGCATTTACATAGTACGGGAAGGCCTGCTCGACCGTCGTCAGTTGCCGGATATCGAACGGCTGTACCGCGAAAAGAAATTCCACAACATGGCCATCATCCTCAACGGGGCCAGCTCGACAAAGCGTCACGGGTACGGTTATGGCTACGGCTATGGTTACGGGTACGGCCTCGACGAAGAGGAAACCACGACAAAAAAAGGTTTCTGGGGCAAATTATGCGAATGGACACGTAATAAATTTCAAAAGAAATAACCGATATGGCTGTTAAAGGAGCAATCATAGCGATCGATTTCGACGGAACCGTCGTAACACACGCCTATCCGCATATGGGGATGGACGCAGGTGCGGTTCCCGTACTCAAGGAGCTCGTGGCGAACGACTGCAAACTCATCCTGTACACCATGCGCAGCGGACAACTGCTCGAAAAAGCCGTCCAATGGTTCAAGGAACAGAAAATTCCGCTGTACGCCATCAACGAGAATCCCGGGCAGAAGTCCTGGACTTCGTCGCCGAAAGTCCACGCCGACCTCTATATTGACGACAGTGCACTGGGATGTCCGATCCGCTTTATGGACGGCGTAGCCCGTCCGGTAGCCGACTGGGTGAAAATCCGACAACAACTGGTAGAAGCCGGCTACCTGGATTAAACCCGGTGTTTCACCTGTCCCGGAAATACGTCCGAATCGGAGCCGGCGGACAGGTAGTCGGGAGCCTAAACCTCGTTTCAGACAGGCTGCCTGGTGGTTGGTAACAACAACGAGCGGCCTTTCAGGGGCATCGGACACGGAAAGCGAAAGACGAACGGAATAGCCTGGTCTTTCGATCAGGACTTGGGACGACACCCAAACTTGTAAAAGCCTTCTACTCGCAAACCGACTTCGTCGAGTGCAGGAAAACCAATCAAAATCGCCGATCCGTTTGGATCGGCGATTTTCCATTACCGGACCGACGACGATTTGTCTATCGCCACAAGTATTCGGGATAAATCCCCGCCCGGATCATCTTCTTCAAATTAGCGACCAACAACGGTTTATCCTCCTTATAGGTCACGCCGAACCATTGCGCCGGAGAACGGAGGACCCGAACGGAAGCCGTGCCGTCGGCGATCAGCTTATTGACCATCGACGGAATGTAACACTCGGCTTTCAAATTCCCGGCGTTCTCCTGCAGAAACGAACGGAAAAAAGCATCGGAATAGGTGAAATAATCGGGAGTAAAGCCGAAAAGGTTCATCGACACGGGCGTATCTTCGGCCAACGATTCATCCCCGTTCGCACCGTGATCGACGATCCCGGCCGCCGTGCGTTCGATCTGCGTATGCTCGACCATTCCCGTAAGGTTGCCGGCAGCGTTTACCGAACAGACGCCGCGCGACACCGTCCCGTTTTCGGAAAGCGTCCGGCTCAACTCGTACGCCACCATGCAATAGCGCCCCGACGTTCCATCCAATCCGCGAAGGTATTCGGCGATGGTACGGAACGCTTCCGCTCCATAAAAATCATCGGCATTGATTACGGCGAAAGGCTCGTGAACAGCATCCCTCGCCACCAGAATCGCATGGTTCGTTCCCCAGGGTTTCACACGCCCTTCGGGTACGGTGAACCCCTCGGGCAGGCAATCCAGCTCCTGATAGACATACTCCACGCGGATCCTGCCGCCGAAACGCTCTTCGGTGAAAACCTCCTGGAAGTCGGAAACGAAACTGTGGCGGATCACGAATACCACCTTGCCGAAGCCAGCCCGAATGGCGTCATATACGGAATAGTCGATGATGGCTTCGTTGCCGGGACCTACCCCGTCCATCTGCTTGAGCGATCCGTAACGGGATCCCATGCCGGCAGCCAGCACCAATAATGTCGGTTTTATCATACTATATTCAGTTTTTTACTCGTTTCAAAGAAACGTACAAAGGTAAGGAAACCGGCATTAAATTCAAAGATTTATTGTTACCTTTGTACAATTCAACTTTCCGGCGCGAAAAGGCAGGAATACCATCGGCCCCGTTCGATATGCCGGACCGGAAAGACGAAACGAACAGCCCAGGCTTTCCGACCGGCGGAAACCCCTGCGGTTTCGGCCTAATCGCAAACAACGATCAAAAACAGAATCATGAACGCATTTCATTCCATATCCTCGTGGTGGAAACGCTTCTCCCGCAAACGCCGCCTGAGCATGCTCAATGCGACCGACAACGTCGAGGAGTGGTACACCCACATCTCCCCGGCAGGTCTGCTCGCCGCGTTTCTGGCTTTCGCGCTGCTGCTTTTCATCCTCATTCTGTCGATCGTAGCCTATACGCCGGTGCTGGAACTCCTGCCCGGCTACCGCGTCGAAGCGGCCCGCTCGCGCGAGAGTCTAATGCAAAGCGTCATCCGTCTGGATTCCATGGAGCGGATGATGAACGACATGATTACCTATAACAACAACATCGCCCTCATCATGGAGGGCAAGACTCCGGTGGTGCGAACCGTGGGCAAGGAGGACAGCATCCGCACGAACAAGACACTCGTGGTGCCCAGCCGCGAAGATTCGCTGCTGCGGGCCGAACTGGAGGGCGAAGGTCCTTACAGCCTCGGGCAGAGCACAGGCAGCGGTACCGCACGCAAGCCCATCGAAATGGTCGCCCCGATCGAAGGCATCGTCATCGAGCGGTTCGACATCAAACGCGAGAATTTCGGCATCCGCATCGCCGCATCGCCCGACACCCAGATCGTCGCGGCGGACGACGGCGTGGTGGTGATGAATCTCTGGACCCCCGAAACGGGTTACCTGATCGAAATACAGCACTCCAACAACCTGATATCGATTTATAAAAACCTGTCCAAATCGTTAGTAGCCAAAGGACAGCGAATAAAACGGGGCGGTGTCATCGGATCCAATACGGAAGTGCTGGCCGACGGCGGCGACGCCAAAATTTTCGAATTCGAACTTTGGAGCAACGGCAAGCCCGTCGATCCGGAGAGTTATATCGTCTTCTGACCTTCGTTATGAAACAAAGAATCGCCTTGCTCGGATCGACCGGATCCATCGGAATACAGACCCTCGACATCGTTCGGGAAAATCCCGGACTGTTCGAGATCACGACCCTTACGGCCCATCGCAACTGGGAGCGACTCGCCCGGCAGGCCGTGGAGTTCGACGCCGACAGCGTGGTGATCGCCGACGAACGGCAATACGACGCCCTGCGGCAGGCGCTCGACGGCACGCCGATCAAGGTATATGCCGGCGAGGAGGCCCTGCGGCAAGTCGTACAGAGCGGGCAGGTCGATGTAGTCGTGAACGCCCTGGTGGGCTACGCCGGCCTGATGCCGACGGTAGCGGCGGTCGAAGCGGGCAAAAAGGTGGCACTGGCCAACAAAGAAACGCTGGTGGCGGGCGGCTGTTACGTGATGCCGCTGGCAGCCCGGCACAAAGCCCCGATCGTCCCGATCGACTCGGAACACTCGGCGATCTTCCAGTGCCTGACAGGAGAAAAGTCGCCCGTGCGACGGCTGATCGTCACTTGCAGCGGCGGAGCTTTCCGCGACCGCAGCCGCGAGGAGCTGGCTCACGTAACGGTGGAACAGGCACTGAAGCATCCCCAATGGCGGATGGGCGACAAGATCACGATCGACAGCGCCACGCTGGTCAATAAAGGATTCGAGGTGATCGAAGCGCACTGGCTGTTCGGCGTACCGGCAGAACGGATATCGGTGCTGATACACCCCCAGTCGATCGTTCATTCGATGGTCGAATTCGGCGACGGAGCGATCAAGGCCCAGCTGGGATCGCCCGACATGCGGACACCGATCGCCTATGCGCTCAGTTTTCCGCAGCGCCTCGACCGTCCGGTGGCGCCTTTCAGCTTCGCAGAGCACCCCACCCTCACCTTCGCCGAGGTCGATCGGATCAAATACCCGGCCCTCGACCTCGCCTACGACTGTCTGCGGCGCGGCGGCACGGCCGGCTGTACGATGAACGGCGCCAACGAAGTGGCCGTGGCAGCTTTCCTCGCCCGCCGGTGCGGTTATCTGGAGATCGTGCGCAGCATCGAATACGCACTGGGCAAATCCTCGTTCGCAGCCGTGCCGTCCCTCGGGGACCTGGGCGAAGCGAACGCCGAAGCCCGGTGTCTGGCCGCCGAATACCTGCGGCTCTGATTATCGGCAAAAAACATTCTTACAATAAATGTTTTCGACAGGTAAAGACAGAACGGGGTTCCCGCCGTGTCTGACATAGAAAACAAACTGAAAAACGAACGCTTAAGCAATGGATATTCTTATCAAAATCGCTCAACTTTTTCTCTGCTTCACGATCCTCGTGGGCATTCACGAACTCGGGCACTTCCTGATGGCCCGGGCTTTCAAGATCCGCGTCGAAAAATTCTACATCTTCTTCGACCCGTGGTTTTCGCTCTTCAAGTTCAAGCGGGGCGACACGGAGTACGGTCTGGGCTGGCTGCCGCTGGGCGGCTACGTCAAGATCGCCGGCATGATCGACGAATCGATGGACAAGGAACAGATGAAACAGCCGGTCAAACCCGACGAATTCCGGGCCAAACCCGCCTGGCAGCGGCTCCTGGTAATGGTGGCCGGCGTCATGATGAACGTCCTGCTGGCCATCGTCATCTACTGCGCCGTTTGCTACACCTGGGGCGACTCCTACTTTTCGAACCAGGACGCGAAATGGGGCTATAATTTCAACCCGACGGCTCACGAAATGGGCTTCCGGGACGGTGACCGTTTCGTGTCGATCGACGGCGAGGAGATCGACAACGTCATGCGGGTACAAAACGACCTGCTGATTACCGACGGCGGCCGCCGCGTGGTAGTCGAACGGGGCGGAGAGCCGGTAACGCTCGACATTCCCTTCGAATCCCTGCTCCGTATGCGGCAGGAAAAGGCTTACGAAGACCTCTTCACCCTGCGGCTCCCCTTCATCGTGGACAGCGTATCCTACACCTCGGCAGTCGAAGCGGGCCTCCAGTCCGGCGACGAAGTGGTAGCGATCGACGATCTGCGCGATGCGGACTACCCCCGATACCGCGACTACCTGCAAAAGCACAAGAACGACAAGGTTCTGCTGACCGTCCGCCGCGACGGTGCGCTCATCGATTCGCTCGCACTGCCCGTCGATGCCGAAGGACGGATCGGTGTGACGGTCACGAATCCCTATTCGCTCCGAACACAATATTACACATTCTGGGAGTCCATCCCGGCAGGTATCCACAAGGCCGGAAAGACGATTTCGAGCTACTGGGACCAACTGAAGCTGATCGTGCAGCCCAAAACCAAAATGTACGAGGAACTGGGCGGATTCGTGGCTATCGGCAGCATCTTCCCCAGCAGCTGGGACTGGCATGACTTCTGGCTCAAGACCGCCTTCCTGTCCATCATCCTCGCGGTGATGAACCTGCTCCCGATCCCGGGACTGGACGGCGGACACGCCCTGTTCACCCTGTGGGAGATCATCACGCGCCGCAAGCCGAGCGAAAAGTTCCTCGAAGTGGCCCAATACGTCGGCCTGATGATTATTCTGGCGCTGCTGGTCTATGCCAACGGAAACGACATTTACCGATTCTTCATCAAATAACGCCGCCATGAACGAAACATTGGAACGCTGCCGCCGGAATCTCGTCCGGCGCGGATTCGAAGCCCGGATCGCCGCAACGACCGAAGAGGCCCGGCAAATTCTGTGGGAAAAAATT
>ENA-OYDO01000588-OYDO01000588.1-human-gut-metagenome-genome-assembly--contig:-NODE-588-length-11681-cov-5.654481_pt1 | contig 11681 bp, 7 predicted proteins | sample MGYA00243553_ERZ652911 | MGnify/ENA primary metagenome ERZ652911 (study PRJEB26926, sample SAMN06164635) | human gut metagenome | biome: ENVO:00009003; feature: ENVO:2100002; material: ENVO:00002003... | reverse complement strand
TATAAGAGACAGATTTAAAGACATTTAAAGACATCGAATTATATTAATCGTATAATTGGGTGTCTTTTTTATTGTCAAAAACTCTTAAAAAAGTATAAACCAATTGAGTTGCAATCCGCCACATTGTATAATAAAAGTATAACAGCGAATTAAATTTATTGTGAAAATCGCAGTAATCACATTGTCTATCAAACTAAGGCAGGACATTATCAAAGAAAAGAAGAAGGAGGGGTCAGATGATATCCAGATATAGTGTAAAAAAGCCTTTTACTGTACTTGTAGGAGTACTGCTGGTAATAGTACTCGGTGTTGTATCGCTTGGCAGGATGACGACAGATCTGCTGCCGGATATGAGCTTTCAGTATGCACTTATCGTGACAACAGATATGGGAGCAAGTCCACAGGAGGTGGAGAGCGATGTCACCGCGCCGCTTGAAGCAGCTATGGCAACTACGTCCAATATCAAAAACGTAAGCTCAATGTCATATAACAGCTATTCTCTGGTGACATGCGAGTATGAGCAGAATGCCAACATGGATTCTGTAGTGATAGAGATGCAGCAGAAAATAGATCAGGTCAAGGCTGGCTGGAAGGATGGAGTGGGTACTCCGACCATTATGAAGATAAATCCGGACATGCTTCCAATCATGATGACTGCTGTGGATATGGATGGGAAAAGCAAGTCGGAAATCACAGACTTTGTGGAAAACACACTTAAGCCTGCAATTGAGAGTACAGAGGGAGTCGCATCAGTGACTGCGACAGGTGAGCTCACCGAGCAGATACAGGTCACGATGAATCAGGCCAAGATAGATGCGCTCAATGAGAAAATAAATAATGCCGTTTCAAAGAAATTTGACGATGCAAAAAGTCAGATGGATGATGCAAGTGCAAAGATAGAGAGCGGACAAAACGCAATCACATCTGCATCGAATCAGATGAGCGCGGGAGTGGATACGTTAAAGGAGCAAAAGGCAAAGCTTGCAGAGCAGAAGACTCAGCTAGAGAGTACTCTTGCAAGCTTAAATGAGCAGAAGAGCCAGCTTGAAACAATTCAGTCAGCTCTTTCAGACTTCATGAATAGTGATACATATACAAAGACAATTCCGTCACTCAAAGAGGGCGCAAATGCACCGGGTGAAGCGGGCACAGCACTCAAAGCGCAGCTTGAGCAGGTTAATAAGCAGATTGCAACACAGTTTTCAGGTCTCTCAGCGCTTGGAATCACCGTAAACACAGCAGATGATCTGCCTGCGGCAGCGTCAGCGATAGCACAGACTCTCATTCAGGTGAATACAGGTATAGAGCAGTGCCAAAGCGGGCTTGACCAGATAGCACAAGGAGAGACAGCACTTTTAGATGCCTATGATAATCTAAACAGTCAGGCAGCTATAAGCTCGATAAGCATAGGGCAGCAGTCAGCACAGCTTGCAACAGCAGCGGCATCTCTTGACAGTTCAAAAAAGGAGCTTGAAAAGAGTAAGGATGATGCACTTGACAAGTCAAACTTAAATGCAGTTTTAACAATTGACTCACTCTCGCAGCTGCTCGTCGCTCAGAATTTTGATATGCCTGCAGGCTATGTAAATGATTCAAATGGCACGCAGTATATAGTACAGGTGGGAGATGAGGTAAAATCAATTGAGGATTTAACAAATCTTGTGCTCATGGATATGAAGCTTGATGGAATAGCTCCTATTCATGTCGGTGATGTGGCAGATGTTGAGATGACTGACAACTCGGATGAGACATATGCGATAGTCAACGGTAATCCCGGAATAATGCTCTCCATGGAGAAGCAGACCGGCTACTCTACAGGAGACGTCACAGACCGTCTTTTAGATAAGCTTGATTCGCTGGAAAAGGAAAATGACGGATTACACACCACAGTGCTTATGAACCAGGGCGTATACATCGACATGGTTGTAAAAAGTGTGATGCAGAATATGATAGTGGGAGCAATACTTGCCATTTTCGTATTGCTTTTGTTCTTAAAGGATATAAAGCCAACACTTGTTATTGCAGCATCTATACCGCTATCGGTTATTGTGGCAGTGGTGCTTATGTATTTTACGGATATCACCTTAAATATCATTTCAATGTCGGGACTTGTGCTTGGAATAGGAATGCTTGTGGATAATTCAATCGTAGTAATCGAGAATATCTACAGATTAAGGGGAGAGGGATATTCGGTAAAGAAGGCGGCTGTTGAGGGTGCAAATCAGGTAGCAGGAGCCATTTTTGCATCTACACTTACCACGGTAAGTGTGTACGCGCCAATCATTTTTACTGATGGAATCACGAGACAGCTCTTTGTAGACCTGGCACTTACTGTGGCATTTACTCTTATGGCATCTCTTGTAGTGGCACTTACATTTGTACCGGCAATTGCTTCAGGCATGCTCAAAAAGACGAAGGATATAAAGCATCCATGGTTTGACCGTTTTAAGGACTGGTATGGAAATGTGCTCGGCATATGTCTTAGATTTAAGCCGGTGGTATTTATTGCGGCAGTAGTGCTTTTAGTCGGCAGTGGCGCACTTTGCATGTCAAGGGGAATGACATTTATGGATATGGACATGGAGTCAAATCAGATTTCACTTACCATAGAGGCAAAGGATGACGAAAAGCTTGACTTCAAGCAGCTTACAGAGCTGTCTGATAAGGTCATGGACAAAATATCTGATATAAAGGGCATAGACACAATAGGAGCTACAGCAGGCGGCAGCTCGACCATGAACCTGATGAGCTCAGGAAGCGACAGCGTGAGCATGTATATATTGCTTGATGAGAAGTCGGATGTTTCATCGGATAAGGTAATAGATGAAATTGAAAAACGCACAAAGAATCTGGACTGCAAGGTAACAGCATCTTCACAAGCTATGGATTCATCAGAGTTTTTCGGAAGTGGTCTCTCTGTCAGGATTAAGGGTAATGATATAGACAAGCTGCAGAAGCTTGCAGGTGATGTGGCAGATATCCTTAAGGACACAAAGGGCGTGACAGATATAGATGACGGTCTTGGAGATACAATCAATGAGCTTAAGATAACTGTGGATAAGGAAAAAGCAGCAAAGTATGGTTATACGGTGGCTCAGGTATACCAGCTCGTATCCGGTGAGATATCATCTCAAAAGAGTGCAACAACCATTACGACCGACATAAAGGACTATGAGGTATACCTACAATCTGCAGAGCAGTCTGATGTGACTGTGGACGACATTAAAAACCTTACATTTACCTATAAGGATAATGATGGCAGTGAAAAGGAGATTCCGCTCAGTGATATCTGCACTATTTCGCAGGAACAGACACTAAGTACCATTCATCGAGATGCTCAGACAAGATATATTACAGTATCAGGTGCGGTTGATGAAAACCATAATGTAACATTACTAAGCGATAAAATTAAATCAAAAATTGATAAACTTAGCATTCCTGATGGCTATTCAATAGACATGGAGGGCGAGGATGAGACAATAAATGAGTCAATGAGTCAGCTTGTACTTATGCTTGTGCTAGCAGTGATATTTATCTATCTTATCATGGTGGCGCAGTTCCAGTCATTGCTTTCACCGTTTATTATCATGTTCTGTATACCTCTTGCGTTTACAGGAGGCTTTATAGCTCTTTTCATCACGGGAAATGAGCTCGGAATCATATCAATGCTTGGCTTTATCATGCTGGCAGGTCTCATTGTAAATAATGGAATCGTGCTCATTGATTACATCAATCAGGCCAGGAGAGAGGGCATGAGCAAGCATGAGGCAATCATAGACGCAGGCCGTACAAGGCTTCGTCCAATACTGATGACAGCGATGACCACCATACTCGCAATGTTTACATCGGCGATAGGTATCGGAGATGGCTCAGATATGATAAAGCCGATGGCAATCGCAATAATAGGAGGTCTCGTATACGGAACCATCCTTACGCTTATAGTAATTCCATGTATCTATGATGCGTTCAACAGAGAGAAGAGCATGGTAGAGGAAGAACTGTAGCAAGTAGATAATAATAGCTGACATATAAGGATAGAGCTGTACAATCACAGGATTAACTAAAAAACCGCTCGGAACGCAAAAAAAGTTCCGGGTGGTTTTTTATAATAAAAAGTAGTTTTATCTGCTTATTTTTTATGGCTATTGCATATTGCACAAAAAATGATTAATAAATTTAAACAAATAGCTGAAAATGCTTTTGCAACGTTATATACTATTGAAAAGTCAATGCTATAGTAATATAATACAAACAGAAGCCAAGAGAAAAACATAACGGCTTATATTTTTTACAACAATTAATTAACAAATTTAACTAACTATCAAGGAGGAAGCAATCATGAAGTATTTTCTGGACAGTGCAAAAATCGAAGAAATCAAGGAGGCCTACCATACATTTGGTATTGATGGAGTGACAACAAATCCACGCCACATAATGGTAAGCGGAAAGCCTTTCCTTACTGTAATCAGTGAGATGGCAGACTGGGTTAAGGCGGAAGGAATCGAGGGATACGAGAAATTCCCTATTTCCGTTGAAATCAACCCACACCTTGATGATGCAGATGAGATGGTAGCAGAGGCAAGAAAGATTTCAGCTATCTGCAGCAACTTTGTTATCAAGATTCCGTGCACAGAGGCCGGTATTCAGGCAGCAAGAAGACTCGAGGCAGAGGGAATCAGAACAAATGTGACACTCGTATTCTCACCAGCACAGGCTATTCTGCCGGCAAAGAATAATTCGCTTTTTGTTTCACCTTTCATCGGCTGGAAAGAGGCAAATGGAGAGGATTGTAAAGCGTACATTCAGGCTATTTCAGATATCTATGACAATTATGGATATAAGGGAAAGACACAGATTATCTGTGCGGCTATCCGTACACCTAAGCAGATTGTAGACTGTGCGGTTGCAGGAGCAGATATCGTTACAACAGGCCTTGCAGTATACAAGGACAGTATCAAACATGCATATACCAGACAGGGACTTGAGACATTCCAGAATGCATGGGATAATACAGTTACAGAATAGATGAAACAGGGAGGTGTTTGTAGGCAATGAAAATTGGATTTGTAGGACTCGGAATCATGGGGGAGTCCATGAGTGAGAATATAGTGAAGAAGCATGATGATGAGGTATATGTATTTGATTTCGTAAAGGAGAAGGTAGAGCTATTGGAGAGCAAGGGTGCAATCGGCTGCAGCAGTTCGCTTAAGCTGGCAGAAAAATCAGACGTAATTATATCAATGGTTCCAAAGTCAGAGCATTCGATGGCTGTTTATAAGGAGGTTTTACCGGCACTTGATGATACAAAGCTCTGTATTGATATGAGCACGATAGATCCATCTGTTTCTGTGGAGATTTCTGAAATGGTAAAGAAGACGGGCGCAGAGTTTGTGGACGCACCGGTTGTGAAATCGAAGCCTGCTGCTATTGCAGGAAAGCTCGGAATATATGTCGGTGGAGATGAAAAAGCATGTGAGAAGGCTATGCCGATTCTTTCCTATATGGGAGAAAATATCATCAGGATGGGTGGAAACGGAAAAGGTCTGGTCATGAAAATCTGCCATAACGCGCTTGTATCACAGATTCAAAATGGTGTAAATGAGACACTGACACTTGCAAGGGCATATGGAATAGATATAGAAAGCTATACTACAGCTATCTCATATGGCGGTGGACAGAACTTTTATCTGGATTCCAAAAATGTGCCAATCAAAAATGAGGATTACACCACTGCCTTTTCGATTGAAAACATGTACAAGGATGTGAATATCTGCATGAATATGGCAAAGGAGAGTGGATTAAAGCTTCAAGGAGAAAACGCTGCAAAGCAGGTATATGACAAGGCAATGGAACTTGGCTTTGGAAAAGAAGATTTCTGCGCTACTATAAAGGCTGTCAAGGCAATGCAAAGATAAGTGGGGGAAATATGTTAAAACATTTGAATGAAAAAAATTCTGTGACTATATACAGTGTCACTGATCCATGTTTTGAAACCTACGGAAGGGTGATTTCAAATATCAATTGCAACGAACTTATCTCATTTATGGAACAAAATACTGTAATTCCTGAGAAAGGAAATATATATGTGGCTTCAGTAGAAGAGCTTGAACGTACACATATAGCAGAGTTTTTTAAAAATCGTATATATGGAGAGATGCCTATACAGATAGGCTACTGTAATGGCAGAAACACCACATACAATGGTTTTGAGTACCATAAGGGCAGCGAAATCAATATAGCGGTAACTGACTTTATGCTGGTGCTGGGACATACCTGGGAGATAAAAGACAATACATACCGTATTGAAGATGCAAAGGTATTTTTTGTGGAAAAGGGTACAGCAATAGAGATGTACCAGACGACACTTCATCTATCACCATGCAGGGTGTCAGATATTGGATTTAAGGATGTTGTGATTCTTCCAAGGGGAACCAATACACCACTCAATAATGGAGGGACAGATGAAGCTGCTATAGGAGAAGAGAGACTGCTTTTGCAAAGAAATAAGTGGGTAATAGCACATCCCGATAGAGAACCATTGATAAAACAAGGGGCATATCCTGGATTGCTTGGAGAGAATAAGGAACTTTATTATTAAAAAAACCACGTGACCGAAAGACTGAATACTGGACATATTACTGTACTTTCGGTTGCGTGGGAAATAATTTTCAGAAAAAGTATATCATGTGAGAGATTGAATGTGAATAGTTAGTTTCAACAAATCGATGTATATTTTTTCTATTAAATTGGAGGATTTTATGGAGCATTTAGTATTTACTTTGGTGACATTTGTGCTTTTCACAGCACTGGTTGGAATTATTTCAGGAAAGATAGTGAAGAATAGCGATGACCAGAAAACGGCAAAGGGTTATTTCCTTGCCGGAAATGGACTTGGAGGTTTTTTCATTGCAGGCTCAATGCTGCTTACGAATCTGTCGGCAGAAAATCTGGTAGGTTTGTCGGGACAGTCATATGCAGCTAATATGTCAGGCATGGCATGGGAAGCAACAGCGGTTATAGCCACAATTATTATGGCTTTTGTGTTTTTGCCGATGTATCTTAGAAAAGGATATACAACGCTGCCGGAGTTTATGGAGGAGAGGTATGGCGTTGGTGTACGCCGTATGGTTTCTATCCTATTTCTTATTGGATATTTAGTAATCGGAATTCCTGTATGTCTGTACGCAGGCGCTATAGCATTTGAGCAGATTTTTGATTTTGCTACAGTATTTGGAATCAGCGAGGGTATGGCACTTACAATTCTTATAGTGCTTGTAGGTATTATTGGTGCACTATATGCCGTACTTGGAGGTATGAGAGCAGTAGCTGTATCAGACACAATCAATGGAATTTTACTTGTTTTAGGCTCAGTGCTTGTAGTCGTATTTGGTTTTATAGCTGTTGGAAAATTAAGCGGAGGTGGATTTATTGTCGGTGTGAAGGATGTTATTACATATGAACCGGCAAAGCTCAATGCGATTGGTGGAAAGAATGATCCTGTACCATTTGCATGTATTTTTACAGGTATGCTGCTTGCAAATCTGTTTTACTGGGGTACTAACCAAGTACTTATTCAGAGAGCACTTGGTGCTAAAAACTTAAAGGAAGGACAAAAGGGAGTTTTACTTTCAGGCTTTTTAAAGATGATGGTACCGTTACTTCTTGTTATTCCCGGAGTAATCGCAGCAAGACTTGTACCAGGTCTTACAAGCAAGGATTTTGCATATCCTTCACTTGTAGCTAGGTCATTGCCATGGCCGGTTGTAGGACTGTTTTGTGCAGCATTGTTTGGATCAATTATCTCAACTTATAATTCATTTCTCAATGCAGCTAGTACCGTATTTATGATTGATATTTATAAGCCGATTTTTAACCCAAATCTCTCAGAGGAAGCTACAGTAAAACTTGCAAAGAAAATTGGATGGGGCTTTGCAGCATTTGCCATTATCTTTACACCATTCCTTGATGTGCTTAGCACAGGACTTTATGATTTCGGACGAAGCTTTACAGGTTTTTATAATATTCCTATCATTACAATGGTGCTTGTAGGAATGTTCTCAAAGAAGGGCTCTAAGCTTGGAGCAATATGTGCAACAATATTCCATATTGCATTTTACGCATGCTACAAGTTTATCTTCCCACATATTGACACACCATTCACAAATGCTGTTAGTGGAATTAATTATATGTATATATACGCTATCTCATTTGTTATCATGCTTGTAATCATCTTTGTATGCAGCAAGATTGCACCAAATACAAAGGTATTTGACAAGAGTGCTTCAAGAAATGATGGCTATGATATGACAGCATGGAAGCATAAAAATGCTTTTGCAATCTGGCTTGTTTCATTCCTGGTATATGAGTATTTCATTTTCTCGCCTGCAGGAATTGCAACAGAGAACAAAAATGTAGTAAGAATTGCTATTGTAACAGCAATATTTGTGATTGAGACAATTGTTCTGATTGTGAAAGAGATGAACAAGCGTAAAAAGACAGCTTAGGGAGGTTATTAAATGCAGATTAAAGTAAATGATAATGAATTTCAGCTTTTTGTGGGAGAAAAAAGGATTCTGGAGCATAGCAAAGAAAGACCGATGATTTATGTCGGAGTAGGACAGGAAGATGTTGATATGTACAGAGGTAACTTCAAGATAACAGATTATGTTACCGAGCGTTTTCCACTAAAGCTCACAGATGTGATTCAGACAGCTGATACAGTCAGACTATGCTTTGAAAGCTATATCATTGCGAAAATTAAATGTGACGAAAATCTGTGTACCATTGATTTTGAACAAAAGGATGACAGGATTAACCGATTCTGGTTTAGGGTAGCCGCGGATAAAGAGGAAAAATGCTATGGCTGCGGTGAGCAGATGTCTTACTTTAATCTGCGTGGAAGAAATTTTCCTATCTGGACATCTGAACCAGGTGTCGGACGTGATAAGACAACTTACGTTACATGGCGTTCGGATGTAGAAAATAAAGCTGGAGGAGACTATTACAACACAAATTATCCACAGCCAACCTTTGTTTCCACAAATAAATATTATCTGCATGTGGATTCAACAGCATATGCTGATTTTGATTTCAGAAATGACAGCTTTCATGAGCTGCAGATCTGGGAGGTGCCTAAGCAGATCCGTATAGAGTGTGCTGATACATATCTCAAACTGCTTGAGAGACTTACAGCATATTTTGGAAGACAGCCAAAGCTCCCGGATTGGGTATACAATGGGCTCATAATTGGTGTTCAGGGTGGAAATGAAAGGTCATTTGGATTGCTTGATAAGACCCTTGATAAGAACATCAAGGTAGCTGGCATATGGTGCCAGGATTGGTGCGGAAAGAGAGTGACATCATTCGGAAAGAGACTCCAATGGGACTGGAAATATCACAAGGAAATGTATCCGGATCTGCCAAAGAAGATTAAAGAGATAAATGCAAATGGCATAAAATTTTTAGGATATGTTAATCCATATCTGGTAAATGATGGTGAGCTCTATAAGGAAGGCAGGGAAAAAGGCTATTTTGCAACAAAGGCAGATGGCAGTGATTATCTCGTGGATTTTGGTGAATTTTATTGTGGAGTTGTGGATCTCACAAACCCGGAGGCATTCGAGTGGTTTAAGGATATTATTAAAGAATACACACTTGGTATAGGCATTGATGGCTGGATGGCAGACTTTGGAGAGTATCTGCCTACAGATGATATATGCTTATACAGCGGCAAATCACCTATGATTGAGCACAATCACTGGCCGGTGCTATGGGCAAAGTGTAACTATGAGGCAGTAAAAGAGTCAGGAAAGCTTGGAGATGTGGTTTACTTCATGCGTGCCGGAGGTGCAGGAAGCCAGAAATACTGCACATTGCTGTGGGCCGGCGATCAGTCTGTTGACTTTACAATACATGATGGACTCGCATCTGTTATCTGCGGAGCACTTAGTGCAGGAATGATGGGATGTGGGCTCACGCATAGTGATATTGGAGGCTATACATCGCTTTTTGATAATACTCGTACAAAGGAGCTGTTTCTCAGATGGGCTGAGATGGCGATGTTTACACCATTTATGAGGACACATGAGGGAAACAGACCGGATACCAATTTTCAGTATTACGATGATGAGGATACCATGGAGCGGCTGGCGAGACTCGTTGATGTATACACGATGCTTGCACCGTATACAAAGACACTTGTTGAAGAGAATGCAGACAGTGGACATCCGGTGCAAAGACCTTTGTTCATGCATTATGAGTCTGATGAGAAAGCTTATGACATACAGTATGAGTATCTTTTTGGAAGAGATATGCTGATAGCACCTGTTTATGAGCAGGATAAGCATGAATGGGATGTGTATCTGCCACAGGATGAATGGGTACATTTGTGGACAGGCGAAGAGTATCACGGCGGAGAAATAACAGTATCAGCCGAGCTTGGCTATACGCCTGCCTTCTACAGAAAAAATAGTGAGTTTGCTGATATATTTGAAGAAATCAGAGAAAAATATGGAGTCAAATAAATGAACACTGTTTTATTTTACATAATAATTTTTCTGACAAATGTGATTCAGGGCATTACAGGCTTTGCGGGGACCATCCTCGCAATGCCTCCAAGCCTAATTCTGGTGGGATATGATGTCGCTAAGCCGATATTAAATGTGCTTGGTATTCTTGCCGGAGTGTATGTCTTTGTTACACAATGGAAACATGTAGACTGGAAGCAGTTGAAAAAGGTAGTCATCGTCATGGCTATAGGAATCTTTGGCGGCTTTTTTCTAAAGAACGCACTTGCAGGATATGATGCAGTATTATACAAGTTTCTGGGTATTTTTGTGATATTTCTTGCAATACATGGGTTTTACAGCATATATGGGCAAAGGCAGCGTGATACAAAAGAAAAATCATCATGGAAATCAATGCTGTTACTTATTGGTGCGGGAATAGTTCATGGTATGTTTGTGTCAGGCGGACCGCTTCTGATAGGGTATTTATCCAATGAGATAAAGGAAAAGACAAGCTTTAGAGCAACTATTTCTACTGTTTGGATTATATTAAATTCGATGATACTTGTTCAGGATATATGTGCGGGAATGTGGAATGCAGGGCTTGTTATGACTCAATGCATATCGATTCCGTTTTTGATAGCGGGAATGGCAGCAGGCTCAGTGCTTGTAAAGAGGATGAGCCAGGAAATATTTATGAAGCTCACCTACATATTACTTTTTATATCAGGAATACTGCTTATGGTTAAGTAGTTTTTGAAAATTTTATTGGAGGTAAAATATATGACAAAATTTCAGGTGGCATATGTGCCGGTCGGGGTTCCGACATTTCATTTGGAGAGCGCACAGAAGGAATTTGAAAAATCAATAGACTTATTAAATACAATAACGGATGCTGCAATTGTACCAGATAAAATGCTTTTATCAATTCAGGATTTAACTAATTTTCTTGATACAATAGAGCCATCCCTGATAATTTTACAGAATATAACCTTTGCAAATGCAGCTTATGCGAGTGAGGTTCTTAAAAGATTTTCGTGTCCGGTACTGCTTTGGACACTTCGTGAGCCGGTTATAGATGGAGGCCGGTTGAGATTAAATTCATTGACGGGAGCATATTCGGCAGGAAATGCACTGGCTGCGTTTAGGGCTGTCTCTTATACACATCTCCGAGCC
>ENA-OYDO01000578-OYDO01000578.1-human-gut-metagenome-genome-assembly--contig:-NODE-578-length-11848-cov-6.474604_pt1 | contig 11848 bp, 7 predicted proteins | sample MGYA00243553_ERZ652911 | MGnify/ENA primary metagenome ERZ652911 (study PRJEB26926, sample SAMN06164635) | human gut metagenome | biome: ENVO:00009003; feature: ENVO:2100002; material: ENVO:00002003... | reverse complement strand
TACGAGATGCTCAGGAGTCTCGTGGGCTCGGAGATGTGTATAAGAGACAGTCCTTTTTCAACACGGTGATGCCAAATCGCCCGATGTTCTCCTGAAACGCCGGGTCATCCCAGTCCGTATTGTCCCATATGCCAGCGCCGATTTCTTTCGCCAGCCGCTCCAGCGCTGAGTCCTTGCCCTGTGGTGTCTGGTTCTTGTTGATGGTGTTCAGTGTGTTCAGCGCGCCCATGTTGTTTTCCACAATCATGGCCGCCGATGCTGTACCCGCCCAAATGATACTGCATAAGAGCAGGAAAATGGTGCTCCATCGTGCGATTCGCTTCATGCTGCTTCCTCCTTGCTGATAGCTTCCGCGGGCTTTTTTCCCATAGAAATCGCCCTTCTGGTTTCAGTATACCATTGGCAAGCGCTGTTTGCCACCGCCATTCAATGGATTAATTGGACGTTTCCCTGCCCTTTTCCTGCTGAAAATTCCTGCATTCACGCAGATTTCCCGTCAATTCGCGCATGTTTTCCGCCGAATATACCTTGCCAAGGCAGGAAATATCGGTTGCCAAGGATGGCAAAGTGTATCTTTCCAACATGCGAAAAAAAGGCGAACCGGTTTTGAAGCCGATTCGCCCGTGGATTTATCCAAACTTGGATGGAATTACTTGGCGATGGTGCAGTGCATGAAGTACTTGTAGCCCAGCGGGTTGGAGAAGAAGCCCTGCACGGAGTCGTCGATCATGAAGATGTCGGTGTAGTAGTACAGCGGCACGATGCAGCCAGTATTCATCAGCATATCTTCCGCGATGTGCATCATGGCATAACGGTTCGCGCTGTCGGTGCAGCTCTTGATAGCAGAAATCAGCACGTCATAGGTTTCCGCCCAAGTGCCGTTCTCCACCTTCACGTCGTAGCCGTAGGGGGTCAGGTCGAGGTTGTAGATCTTCAGATCCGCATTCGCGCCCTTGCCGTACTGCACGTCGTTGTTGCCGGAGCCGGTCACCCACATGTCGAGGAAGCAGATCGGGTCGTTGTAGTCCGCCAGCCAGCCGTTGCGCGCGATGGAGTAATCGCCCGCCTTACGGGTGTTCAGGAAGGTGTTCCATTCCTGGTTGTTCAGGTTCATGGTGATGCCGACCGCAGAAACCGCGCTCTGGAGGTATTCGCCAATCGCCTTGTGGGCTTCGGAGGTGTTGTAGAGGTAGGTCAGGGACGAGAAGTTGGTGAAGACGCCGTTCGCCTCGTCGTAGGTGTAGTACTTCTTCAGGGTTTCAACCGCCTTGTCGAAGTTCGCCATGTAGACGTCTTCGTCGTCGGTCACGTCGTAGTAGCCGGTGACGCCTTCCACATGGCCCGCGTTCTTGTAGAACTCAGAGCCGTCCGCATCGGTCATGCCCATCGGGACGAAGCTGGACGCAGGAAGCTGACCAGCCTGACCGATTTCGGTGACGATGTAGTTGCGGTCAAACAGCAGGCCAATCGCCTGACGGACTTCTGCGCGCGCCGCTTCCGCTTCTTCGGGGGTCATGTTCGCGAGCAGGTCAGCGGGCAGGATTTCTTCGTTGATGTTCCAGCAGACATAGTAGGTACCAATCTGGCCGGCAACAACAAATTCCGTCGGATACTGTTCCTTCAGGGAAGCGATTTCAGAGGTGGGAACGTCGTCGATCAGCTGCCAGTCGCCCTTCTGGAAGTTCGCCAGCATGTTGTTCGCGTCGTCGGAGAGGTAGAAGTCCAGCTCGTCCATCGTGACCTTGTCCACCGCATGATAGTAGGGGTTCTTGGTCAGGGTGATCTTGCTGTTGTGTTCCCACGCGGTCATGGTGTACGGGCCATTGCCGATGTAGGTGGAAGGATCGGTCGCCCACGCTTCGTTGGCGACGACGTCCTCACGCACGGGCATGTACGCCGGGAAGGCGAGCAGCTCGTTCCAGTAGGCAACGGGGTTGTTCAGGGTAACGGTCAGGGTCTTGTTGTCCACGGCGGTCACAGCGAGGTTTTCCGCCTTGGGGTCGGAGCCGTCCGCAGTGTAGCCCTTGATGACTTCAAACATGTAGCCATAGTCCGCGCCCAGCTCGGAGGAAGCAGCGCGCTTCCACGCGAACTCGAAGTCCTTCGCGGTCAAATCCTTGCCGTCGGACCACTTCAGGCCGTCAACGAGCGTGTAGGTGTACGTCACCGTGCCGTCGTCATTGACCACCGGATCCGGCAGTTCTACCGCGCAGTCCGGCAGGATTTCCAGCTTGCCGTCGTCGGTCTGCGCCCAAGTGGACAGGCCTGCGAACAGGTGAGCGACCATCGTCGCGCCGTCCACAGCGGAGTTCAGCGCCGGGTCAAGCGTATCAGGCTCGGACGCGATGCAGACAGCCATGTACGTCTTGCCGTCTTCGGCGACAGCGCACAGGGTGCAGGTCACCATCATTGCGATGGCGAGCAGGAGAGCAGTCAGCTTCTTCATGAAAAAACCTCCCTTAATATTCTGTGACAGCCTTGCTTTTCGTAGACTGTCTGTATCAAAAATGCGTAAAGCGCATCCTTGAAGCAATTTTTTTGCGCGGATAAACACGCGGGCACACTATGCCAGTGTCACCAACGCAATCGCGCGAAAGGGTCAAGGGACGAAGTCCCTTGCAGGGTGCAGGGGCAGCGCCCCTGCCGGAGTCCAGAGGCAGAGCCTCTGGCGTCTCCCCTTTTACCCCAGTTCCTTCACCCGGTGGCAGGCGACGAAGTGACCCTTCTCGACTTCGTTGAAGGGCGGCATCGACTGCGCGCAGGCTTCGGTGGCGTAGGGGCAGCGCGTGCGGAACGGACAGCCCGACGGCGCGTTCAGGGGGCTTGGAATGTCGCCGGAGAGGACAATGCGCTTGTTCGCGCGCGCCGCCTTCGGGTCAGGCAGCGGAACGGCGGACAAAAGCGACTTGGAATACGGGTGCAGCGGGTGATTGTAGATTTCCTCCGCCGACGCCAGCTCCACCATCTTGCCCAGATACATCACGGCGATTCTGTCCGAAATGTGCCGCACAACCAGCAGGTCATGCGCAATGAACAGGTATGTCAGCCCCAGCCGATCCTGCAAATCATCAAACATGTTGATGACTTGCGCCTGAATCGACACGTCCAGCGCCGACACCGGCTCGTCGCAGACGATGAATTCCGGATTCACCGCCAGCGCGCGGGCAATGCCGATGCGCTGCCGCTGACCGCCGGAAAACTCGTGCGCGTAACGCGAGGCGTGTTCACTGTTCAGCCCGACATAGCCCAGCAGCTGCAAAATGCGCTCCTCCCGCTCCTTCTTGGAGGAATACAGGTGGTGCACATCCAGCGGTTCGCCCACGATGTCCGACACGGTCATGCGCGGGTTCAGCGAGGAGTACGGATCTTGGAACACCATCGTCGCCTTCGTGCGGAACTTCTGCAAGTCCGCTTTCGTCTTGACGGGCTTGCCATCGTAAATGATTTCGCCCGCCGTCGGCTTGTACAATTGGAGGATGGTGCGCCCAACAGTCGTCTTGCCGCAGCCGGATTCGCCCACCAGACCGAGCGTTTCGCCCTTGTTGATGGTGAAGGACACATCATCGACCGCCTTCAGCGGCTTGGTGCGGAAGAAGCCCATGTTGATGTCAAAATACTCTTTCAGTCCTTTGACTTCCAGCAGCGGCTGGTGCATCTGCGCTTCAGACACAGGGCACTCCTCCTTCCTCCGTGATGCTGCCGTCCTCAACGCCCTTCTTGACGTTCATCCAGCAGGTTGCCATATGGTCGTCATTGATGAGCATCCGAACCGGCTTCTCTTTCAGGCAAATCTTCATCGCCGCCTCACAGCGGGGCGCAAACGGGCAGCCTTTGGGCATGTTCAGCAGGTCAATCGGCGTACCGGTAATCGGCTGCAGGCGCTGTCCGTTGTTCTCCGCCGTCGGGATGGAGCGCATCAAGCCCTTTGTGTACTCGTGGCGCGGGTTGTAGAAGATTTCATCCGCCGTCCCCTGCTCGCAGATAGAACCGGCGTACATGACGATGACCTCGTCGCACATCTGGGCGACAACGCCCAAGTCGTGCGTAATCATGATAATCGCCATGCCCATCTTCTTCTGCAGGTCGCGCATCAAATCAAGAATCTGCGCCTGAATTGTCACGTCCAGCGCGGTCGTCGGCTCGTCGGCAATCAGAATGTCCGGCTCGCACGCCAGCGCCATAGCAATCATCACGCGCTGCCGCATACCGCCCGACAGCTCGAACGGGTACTGCTTCATGCGCTTTTCCGGCTCGTTGACGTTGACCAACTTCAGCATCTCCACCGCGCGTTCGCGCGCCTGATGGCGGTTGCGGTCGGTGTGCAGCAGAATCGCTTCCATCAGCTGCCGGCCGATGGTGTAGGTCGGGTTCAGGGACGTCATCGGGTCTTGGAAGATAATCGAGATGCGGTTGCCGCGCACGGAGCGCAGCAGCTTCTCGTCCGCGCCGACCAGCTCCTGCCCGTCGAATTTCACGCTGCCGCTGACGATTTTGCCCGTCGGCGCGAGAATCTGCATGACGGAATACGCCGTGACGCTCTTGCCCGAACCGCTTTCGCCCACGATGCCCAGCACCTTGCCATGGTCAAGGCGGAACGAAACGCCGTCCACCGCCTTGACTTCGCCCGCGTCGGTGAAGAAGGATGTATGCAGGTCATTGACTTCCAGCAATGCCATTTTGTCCAGCTCCTTTCATCACGCATTCAGCTTCGGGTCAAATGCGTCGCGCAGGCCGTCGCCGAACAGGTTCAGGCTCAGCACGATGAGGCAGATGACCACGGCGGGGATAATCAAGCGATAGGTGTAGGAATAGATGCCGTTGAGCGCGTCAGAAGCCAGCGAACCCAGCGAAGGCATCGGCGCGTTGACGCCCAGCCCCAGGAAGGACAGGAAGCTTTCGGTGAAAATCGCGTTCGGAATTTGCAGCGCAGTCGAAATAATCACGACGCTGATGCAGTTCGGCAGAAGGTGCTTGCGGATAATCCACCGCGCCTTCGCGCCCGTCGCCTGCGCCGACAGCACATACTCCTGCTCGCGGAGGGACAGAATCTGACCGCGAATCAGGCGCGCCATGCCCACCCAATAGAGCAGACCAAAGACGATGAACATGCTGATGATGTTCGAGCCGATTTTCTCTAAGATGGTGCCTTCCACATGCAGCACCTGCCCCAGCACGACCGACAGCAGGATGATGACCAGCATATCCGGCAATGAGTAGATAATATCGACGATTCGCATGATGAACAAGTCCACCCTGCCGCCGAAATATCCCGCGACTGCGCCAATCATCATGCCAATCACCAGCACGATGATGCTGGCGAAGAAGCCGACAGCGAGGGAAATGCGTGTCCCGTAGACGACGCGGATGAAGTAGTCGCGTCCGTGCGCGTCCGTGCCGAAGATGTGCGGGAAAACAGATTCCCCTTTGTCGATTTTCTTCAGTTCCGTCTTGCCGTACTGGAACGGCGCGAGGTTGTTGTAGCTGTTGTCCATCGGGCGACCCTTCGTCTGTCCCAGCATCTGGTCATACGAATACGGCCAGAACATTGGGATGATGATGGAGGACAGCGTAATCAGCACAATCAGAATCAGGCTGATGGTCGCGACCTTGTTTTTCAGCAGGCGCTTCACGCCGTCGCGGAAAAAGGTCGAGGACGGCCGCATCCGGGAGATGACTTCCTTTTCCTCCGCCGTCGCGGGCATGAAGGAATCCACATCCAGATGCAGGCTAAAGGGCTTTTTCTTGTTCATCATCATGGTGCAGAGGCCTCCTTATTCGTAATCAATGCGCGGATCAACCACCTTGTAGAGCAGGTCGCTGATCAGATTCATAATCACGATTAAAGAGGCGAGGAAAATGGTCGTCCCCATAATCATGGTGTAGTCGCGGTTGGTGATGCTGGATACGAACTGGCGGCCGATACCCGGCACGGCGAAAATCTGCTCGACGACCATCGAGCCGGTGACGATGAACGCCAGCATCGGGCCGAAATAGGTGATAACCGGAATCAGCGAGTTCTTCAGCGCGTGACCGAAGATAATTTTCTTGCCCGAAACGCCCTTGGCGCGCGCGGTGCGGATGTAATCCTGCCCCAGCACGTCGAGCATGGAGGAGCGCGTCAGGCGCGTGATGTAGCTCATCGGGTAGAGCGCAAGGGTGATAATCGGGAGGATCAGCCCTTCGGCCGTCGCGCCGTTCGCGGGTACCCAGCCTAACTTGACTGAGAACACTATCAGCAGGAATGACCCCATAATGAACGACGGCATGGACACGAACGCGGTCGTAATCACCATGATAATCTTATCCAGCACGGTGTTGCGCCGCAGCGCCGCCAGCGCGCCGAGGACGATGCCGGCAATCGCCGCGCTGAACGCCGCAATCAGACCAAGCTTCGCGGAGGTCTTCATGCCATCCAGAATAATGTCAATGACCTGACGGCCGCGCTGCTTCAGGCTCGGCCCGAAGTCCAGCTTCGTCACCACGTCGCGCAGATACGTCACATACTGTTCGCCCAGCGGCTTGTCCAGCCCGTACTTGGCCTCCAGCGCCGCCTGCGCTTCCGCGGAAATTGCCTTTTCACTTGCGAACGGTCCACCCGGAATCGAGTGCATCACGAAGAACGTCACCGTGATGACAATCCAGATGGTCAGCAGCGCCAGCAGCACGCGCTTGAGGATATAAAACAGCATCTTGGAATTCATCCGCTCCACCTTCCCGGCAGGGGCGCTGCCGCGTCTGCCTGCGTTTCTTGTTCATCGACACGCCAAACCAACCGGCTTCACCGTGTCGATGCTTTCTTATGCAACACTGTATGGAGAAAATCAAGTGTTTTGTTGCACAAACTGTGTTTTTTTCATGTTTTTCTCGTGTATTTTGAATATTTTCGGGCATGTCGTTGCATTTGTCAAGTTTTCTGCAGTTCCTTGTGCATTTTTGCGCACAAAAAATGCAGGACGCTCATTCGTCCTGCATCGTGGTAACGAAGTGAATTACTCCGCCGCCGCCAAGCTGCCGAAGATTTCCAGCGGCATATTCTCCAGCGCGTCGCCCACTTCCTTGCTGGCGACCTGGAACGTCACAGCGAGAACCGTCTCGTCGTCAAGGAAAGCATACAGCGCCAGCACGGTGTCGCCCGGCGTGTACATGAGGCAATAGTTTTCGTTGACATACAGCTCAGCGAGCATTTCTTCCGTCGCGCCCGCATCCTGAATGCCTTGCAGCAGCGTTTCGAAAGTCATCGCGGACTTCTGCACCGTAATGCTGACCGTCTGGTCGGCGTTGACGGCGAAGAGCAGGATGTTCTCGGCGTTTTCCGTGCCTGCGGGGACTTCCTGAACCGCCCAGTCCGCCGGAATCTGCATCGTCAGACCCGTTTCACCCAGCGCAACCGTCTGCGCCTCGAAGCTGACATTCATTTCAACTGCCGGCACTTCCGCTTCTTCCTCCGCGAACGCAAAGGCAGTGCAGCACATCATGAGCGCCATCAGGAGAGCAAGGAGTTTCTTCATATTTGTTTCCGTCCTTTCATTTCCAGCATGATTCGGCTGATTTCTTTCCATATTAAACAGCCACATCTGGTAACATTTATGATACCAAATGCAAGCCGCTTTTGCAATACGCTTTCGCGCAGGAAAACGGTTGATTCGCGCGGATTTGGGATTTCAGAATGAAGCAGCTTCCATTTTCATTCGGAAAATGCGAGTGAAGTAACTTTTATTTACTTTTCAATTCTCACAAAAACAAACAGTTGATTCTTTCCGTAAAAGCGGACTTTGCTTCCCTCCTCCTTCACAAAAAACGGGGCACCGCGAGAGCCTTTCGCCCCCGCAGCACCCCGCCATCCGCGGCTGCGCAATTCCGCATTGTCCCTTACTTCTTCGTCCAGTCCTGCTTTTCGCCGATGCCGTAGTTTGCCGGCAGCACGTCGTCATCAACCAGCACGAAGCCCAAATCCGCCGTGTAGGTCGTACTGGCGGAGGTCACCTGAACCGGGTTCGATTCACCGTTTTCGCCCAGAATCGACGCAATCAGCGGAATATCCGTGCGCATACGCGTCGGCACAACTTCCGCCGGGTAGATGGGCTTGAGCGTGTACACGCCCGGATACAGGTTCTCAAAGGTGTAGTAGCCATACGCGTCGGTCGTCGTTTCCGCGACGAGCTGGTCATTGCGCCACAGCTCGATGCGCATGTCGCCCAGACCGAGTTCGCCCGCGTCCTGCAGTCCGTTGCCGTTCAGGTCAAGCCAGCAGAAGTCGCCCAGCGTGCCCGGCTGCACCGCGCCAATATTCTGTTCCAGCTGATGCTGGCTCATGCGCAGGGCAATCAGGTCGCTCTCTCCCTCGCGGGCAGTGTAGGTCGTCATCACGCTGATGTTCTGCCCGTCCTTGAGGCGCGTGTCATCCTTTTCTACGACGACGTAGCCGTTCGGGAGCGTCACACGCAGACGGTAGTTCCCCGGCATCAGCCCATCAAAGCGGTAGACGCCGTCCTCGCCCGTCGCCGCGGTTTGCAGTTCGCTGCCCTTTTCGTCCAGCAGGATAACCTCCGCGCCGGACAGGGGCGCAATCTCGCCCGCGTTGTCGCACCAGACCATGCCGCCGATGCTTGTGTCAATCTTCAAGCCCAGCATCGGAGCAGTATAGTTGTTGTTTTCGCTAATTTCAATTTCGGTCATGACGAGCTGACTGCCCTCGGTGGTGAAGGTGCTGTCGCCCAGACGCGCCGCCTGCGTACCTTCCTTGAGGTCGTAGGCAAGGCTGTACACGCCGGGGGCAATGCCATCGATGGCGAATCGCCCATCCGCATCGGTCTGCACCTGCGCAAACACCGCGCCGGTTTCATCCAGCAGGGTCAGCGTCTCATTTTCCGGGGTGATTTCGCCAGCGTCCATGCGCCCGTTGTCATTCTCATCCACCCAAACCTGACCGGACATCTTCGACGGAATCACGCCGCCAAGCGCCTGATTCAGCCATTCCTCGCCCAGCCCGATTTCGATGTTCACCTGCTGCTCGTTCAGCCCGTGCATCAACGGCAGGGTCACATTACCGTCCAGCTTGGAGAGCACCATGCCCTCCGGGAAGCGCAGGGTCAGCGTGTAAGTGTCCGGCCGCAGCCCGGTGAAGCTGTACGCGCCCGTCGCATCGGTGAGGACGGTCTGCTCCGTCAAATCCTCGCGGGAGGGGGTCAGAATCAGCGTCACGCCGGCAAGCGCCGCTTCGTTTGCATCCTGTGCGCCGTTGCCGTTGTGATCGGCAAACACCATGCCTTCAATGTCGCCCAAAGCCAGTGCGCCGCACAGGGGCGCGGTGACCTCTTCGCCCACGCCGATGGTAAAGGAATCCGTCGTGCCGTCGGAATCCGGCGCGATGGTGTTGCCGCCGTCCGCCAGGGGAGCAAACACGCCGTCGCCCGGCAGCTCGTAGCGCAAGCGGTACGTTCCGGGCAGCACCGCGTCAAACAGGAAACTGCCATCCGCGCCGATGGTGCGGGTCGCCACGTCACCGGTTTCGTCCATCAGGTGAACCACCGCGCCGAGCAAGCCGCCTTCATCCGCGTCGCGCAGGCCATTGTCGTTCTTGTCGGCAAACACCACGCCGGACACATGGCCGGGGGTAATCATGCCGATATCAAGACCCGTCAAATCCGCGCCCATTGTCAGCGCCACCGGGTCGCTTTCGCCCGCGCCGCCGGAGAGATTGCGGAGGATATTGCCGTCGCCCGTGCGAGTGAACGCCAAGCCGCGGTTCGCGGTCGCGCTCACGGTGTACTGCCCCGGCGCAAGGTCATCGAAGGTATACACGCCGCTGCGGTTCGTTTTCGCCGTGCGGGTATTGCCGTTTTCATCCGTCAGGGTGACGGTGAAGTTGTTGACCATCTTTTCCGCGTCCATCCGGCTGCCGGAGAAGTCGTCATCCAGATACACCGTGCCGGAGATGCTGCCGTAAGTAATCGCGCCGATGGCCATCGTCATCTCGCTGTCGTTCTCCAGCACCACGTCGGAAATCGTGTGCTCGCGGCGGTCAGTGCCGGGCGCGAACAGGTTGCCGTACTCGCCATCGCCCGCGATGGTGTACACATAGCCCTGCGGAATCGTCGCTTTGACGCGGAACGTGCTGCCGCGGATGTTGGCGAAGGTGAAGCGCCCGTTCTCGTCGGAGACGGTGTTCAGCAGCTCCTTGCCGATGGCCTGACGGTACAGGACGACCTTCACGCCTTCCAGCGTCTTTTCGCCCTCGTCGTACACGCCGTTGTTGTTTTCATCCAGGAAGCAGATGCCGTTGATGTCAGAGCCCTTCATCACGCCAAGGAGGACTTCCTCCAAGTCACCGCGTTCAAGAATCACCTGATCCGTTTCGGAGCGCTTGAATTCGCTGGTGATGATGGAGCGGCGATTGCCGCCCGTCTGGCTGTATCGCGCAAACACCAGGCCGTCCGGCAGGCTGTATTCGACATTGTATGTGCCGTAGCGCATTTGACCGATGTAGAATTTGCCGTCCTCGCCGCTCTCGGTTTCGTACACCAGACCGTTTTTCACGCCGACGGCGCGGATTTTGATGCCCGCTTGACCGGGTTCGCCGTCCTGATACACGCCGTCGTCGTTTTCATCCAGCCACACAAGGCCCTGCAGCGCCGCCATCGTCATCACGCCGACGCCCACGTCGGTCACAGAACCGGCTTCGAGGGTCAGCGGCACGCTGTTTTGCACTCGTTCGGTCGTTTCATCCATGATGGACATGTTCGCGCTGACATTTTTGCCGTGCGCACCATGGCCGAAGCCCGCGGGCAGCTCGCTGCGCAGGACGTACGTCCCCGCCGGCACAGCCAGCGACACTTCGCCGTTCTTGTCCGTTTCGCCGGATGCCACAACAACCTCCACGCCGTTGACTTCGGTGATGAGGCTCATCGTCGCGCCGGACACGCCTTCCTCGTACTTCCCGCGTGAACCGTTGTTATCGTTGTCGCGGAAGGCGTGGATGGTCAGCGCCGCCGGATTCGCCGCCTTCGCGGTCACAGTCGCGGGTTCGTCGCTAATGACGAGCGCGCCGTTGGCAAGGGTCACGCCCGCATCATAGCGGACGACGTACGTCCCGTATTCGAGGAACTCCGCCTGCCAAGCGCCGTTTTCATCCGTCACCGCTTCCGCCGCGACTTCGCCCGCCTGATTGACCAGCTGCACCTGCACGCCGCTCATCGGCTGACCGTCCAGCCCCAGCACCACGCCGGAAGCGTCGCCGGTGGCATGGTTCGCCAGCGCCGGCAGCACAACGGTTTCGCCCGCGCCGATTTCCACCAGAATGCTCGCCGTCACGCCCGTATCGGTCGTGCTGAGCGTCCAGCCCTCGGTGTCATACAAGCCGCGCGGCAGGGTTGCCGTAATCTGGTAGGTATCAGGATACAGGTCGTTCAGCGCAAACGCGCCGCTGACCGTCATCTGTTCGCTCATCCGTTGACCGGAAATCGTCACTTCCGCCGGGGCAGACAGATCGTCGATGCTGCCGGTCATGCCGCCGCTGAGCGTCAGATCCAGTTCATAGCGGCTGGTCTGCATCGCCTGAATGTTCACCAGCCACTGTGCCTGACCCTTTTGCAGGTTCGGCCAGTCGTTCACGCCCGTCAGCAGCGTGCCTTCCGGCAGCGTCACCGTGACGGAGTACGTCCCGTGGAAGAGGTCGGCTTCCTTCACCGTCTCGCCATCAGTCAGGTAGCCCGTGCGGGTCGTTTTGCCGTCCTCGCTGACAATCTGGTACGCCACTGCCGCGTTCACGCCGCGCATGAGCATCGTCAGCGTGCCGTCCACGGGTTCAGGGGTGGGGGTCGGCGTAGGCGTAGGCGTCGGGCTCGGCGTG
>ENA-OYDO01000576-OYDO01000576.1-human-gut-metagenome-genome-assembly--contig:-NODE-576-length-11867-cov-4.498222_pt1 | contig 11867 bp, 6 predicted proteins | sample MGYA00243553_ERZ652911 | MGnify/ENA primary metagenome ERZ652911 (study PRJEB26926, sample SAMN06164635) | human gut metagenome | biome: ENVO:00009003; feature: ENVO:2100002; material: ENVO:00002003... | reverse complement strand
ACGAGATGCTCAGGAGTCTCGTGGGCTCGGAGATGTGTATAAGAGACAGTACATGGACAGCCGGGACGTTGGTATATTGCATTGTACCCTCTTTCTCGGCAATGCTGGTCTGAATGTAGTTGTCTACCTTACGGAAAAATCCGCTCATCTCATAATAGAATGTATGTCCATTGCCCGGGTGCCATGTGCCGAATAGAGAAGCATTGAAGTTGTTACTGTTTTCCGGTTTCAGTGCCACGTTGGCATAGATGGTGGTACCGTTTCCCAACAGCTCGCGGGCAATGGGTAGTCTCACACTATGTTCGTAGGATACTTTGATGGATAAAGGTTCTACGATGGTGTATCGAAGTCCAGCACCGTAGCCCAAGTAGTTCTTGGTGGTGGAACCTTGCACATCCTTCGAGCCGGTCACGCTGGATTGGTCGGTCTGCCGGATATTGGGATGGTTGATGTAGTCTTTTATGAAGAATACGTTTTCCATCTTGCCATCCAACAGAGACTGGTTGTAGGAGAGTCCCAGGATATGTTTGGTAACCACATCTTTTGACGGCTCGAAGCTGGTATCAAGGTCATCGAAGCGGTCGTTTCCGGTACGGCTCAAATGGTAGTTCAGATTAAAGCTGTGATGGGTATTCAGCTGATAGTCCAGGTTGGTGCGCATAATGGTGAGCGGACGCTTGTAGTGGCGCATGGATGGTTCTTTGCCCATAATCTCGTTGCGCTGGCTCACGATGTATCCTCCATCCCAATAGTACTTCCGATAGGCAGTGTCCACGGTCAAGGAATGGTCCCAGGTGTGGGAGAGGGAGGCATTCAGTTGCATGTTCTTCAGGATGAAGTTGTACTTCTGATAGCGGGCAGAGATGTTCCAGGAATCGGAATTCCTTTCTGCCATTCCGTATACTTTGTTTTGAACAGACCCCGTCTGCAGTTCCTTGTCTGTTTTTGAATAGGAGGCGGAAACAAAGAAAGCATCAGCCCAGGATTTGTTGACAAATCCGGCTTCCACCTGTGCCAGTAGCGAGAAGTAGCCGTCATGAAAACGCTTGGGATTGCCATATATGAAATTGTCTCCGCTTTCGTCGCGCATCTGCACATTCTTCATTCTATAATCGTTTTTGGAGTAGTTGATGCCAACGGTTGGCCGGACTATTAGTCCGGTTCCCTTTTCTACGAACTGGGTGTTCAGGTCCGTCTTGTGTGTATGGAAGGAGCCGATGCCGTAAGATACATCCAGATAATTCTTCTTCTCCTGCTTTGTAATGATATTGATGGCACCGCCCAGTGCATCTGTTCCCAAGCTGGCAGGGACTACTCCTTTGTATATCTCAATCCGGTCTATGATGTTAATGGGTAAGTTGGCGAGGGAAACACCGCTTCCTTTGGTGTCCAGTGGCATTCCGTCCAGAAAGTAGCGGATTGAATTTCCGGACAAGCCGTTGATGGAGAGGTCGAAGTCCGAGCCAACCCCGCCTTCCTCTCTCACCTTGATGCCCGTTGTACGGTTCACCAGGTCGTTGAGGTTATTTAGTGAGTTTACTATCGGCTTGATGTCGAGTGCATTGACAGCAAAGGCCCCTTCCTTCACTTTCTGCGTTTGGGTCTTTCCGTATACTTCGACAGAATTCAATGCCACGGCGCTTTCCTGCAATGTGAAATTCTGTTTTTTATCCTGCCGGATGTCGAGGGATTGTTTCACGGTTTGGTAGCCCAGGAAGGAGACGACGAAGGTGTGTTTGCCCGGAGCGACTTGCAGTGAATACTTCCCCCGGTCGTCCGTATAAGTGCCGGAGGTGGTGTTTTCCACTGCGATGGTGGCTTGGGCTACCGGTGTCCCGTGCTGGTCTTTGACTTTTCCGGATAAGGTGACCTTATTCTGTGCCATACTACCTGCAGGCAGTAGGCAGATAAATGTAAATAGCAGTCCTGTGATGAATCTCATTTCAGTTCCTTATAAGCGTTCGTAACTTGCCCTCAAGGAAAAATGAACAAAGAGAAAGATTCCTTTATATGGATAAAGAATGCCTCGACTCAATGTTTTGTTGCTTTATTCCCCGAAAGCACTAAAACTATGTTGTCTTGGCAGGTCTTCTGACTTATCCCTCTTTGAATGCCTTCCCATCCGCCGGGCGGACAGTGGCTTGTAGAATATTCAAAGATTTTGGAAGGACTTACAGCAGCGGGTCTGTTCAGGATTTGCACCTGATTCCCTTTTTCATCACTCATCTCCAACAGAACCGGGAGAGGTGAAACCAAAACTGGGACAAAGATAACAAAAACTATTAGGTTTGCGAATACTCCTGATAATTTTTGTTATCTTTGCCCGCGAATTGGTTCCGGATGCATGTTTCCATCATCTGGATTAAAAGGGAATCGGGTGTAAATCCCGGACAGTCCCGCTGCTGTGAAGCTCCGTTTATATCATGAAAAACACCCTTGCCACTGATATGCATTGAAATATCGGGAAGGCTTCAGGATTAGGAGTCAGTCAGAAGACCTGCCATTCATTAAAGGCTGCCTTTGCTCGTGGGTTAGGAAGACAGTACGAAGATATTAGTTGAACATTTAAACAAGAAATGGAATGCCTTTGTTAAAGGTATGTCCGCATTGTGGTGTGACTATATATATCCTTTATATATTAAAGAAAAAGTAAAATGATTAAGAAAGTATTGATTGCCAACAGAGGTGAGATTGCCTTGCGCGTCATGCGTTCGTGCCGGGAGATGGGACTGCTTACGGTTGCTGTCTTTTCCGATGCCGACCGCACCTCCCATCATGTGGCATATGCCGATGAGGCTTATCCGATAGGACCGGCCGTGGCAAAAGAGAGTTATCTGAATATTGAAAAAGTGATTGCCACGGCAAAGCGATGCGGTGCCGATGCCATCCATCCGGGTTACGGCTTTTTGTCGGAGAACTCGGAGTTTGCACGCCGTTGCAAGGAGGAAGGGATTATCTTTATCGGTCCCGCCGCCGAGACGATGGAGGCGATGGGCGACAAGATAGCTGCCCGCAAGCGAATGATTGCGGCAGGCGTACCCGTGGTTCCCGGAACGGAACAACCTTTGCAGAGTGCCGAAGAAGCCGTGCGCATCTGCAACGAGATAGGTTATCCCGTGATGCTGAAGGCGTCTATGGGTGGCGGTGGTAAAGGTATGCGCCTTATCCATAACGAGAGCGAAGTGGTGGAAGCCTACAACACGGCACGCTCCGAGTCCATGTCCTCCTTTGGAGACGACACGGTCTATCTGGAAAAGTTCGTGGAAGAACCCCACCACATCGAGTTCCAGATATTGGGCGACAACCACGGCAACGTCATCCACCTCTTCGACCGCGAATGCTCCGTGCAGCGTCGCAATCAGAAGGTGGTAGAAGAAAGCCCGTCACCCTTCCTTACGCCGGAATTGCGCCGGGAGATGGGAGAGAAGGCGGTTGCTGCAGCAAAGGCAGTGAACTACTCCGGTGCAGGTACCATCGAGTTTCTGGTAGACAAGAACCGTCGGTTCTACTTCCTCGAAATGAATACGCGCTTGCAAGTAGAGCACCCCATCACGGAAGAAGTGGTAGGCGTGGACCTGGTGAAAGAGCAAATCCGCATTGCTAACGACGAGGTGCTGCACCTCAAGCAGGAGGAACTGTTCCAGCGCGGCCATGCTATAGAGTGCCGCATCTGTGCCGAAGATACGGAAAACAACTTCATGCCGTCTCCCGGTGTCATCAAGCAACTGACGGAGCCGAACGGAATCGGTGTGCGTATAGACAGCTATGTGTACGACGGCTATGAGATTCCCATCTACTACGACCCTATGATAGGTAAGCTCATCGTATGGGCAACCACCCGCCAGTATGCCATCGAGCGTATGCGCCGTGTGCTCTACGAGTACAAGATTACGGGCGTAAAGACCAACCTTGCCTATCTGAAGCGCATCATGCACGTGCCCGACTTTGTGAAGGGAGAGTACAACACCCTCTTTATCGAGAAGAACGCCCGCATGCTGGTACGCACCAACACTGCCAACGAAGAGTTGGAGAACATAGCCATGATAGCTGCCTATATGGACTATCTGGTTAATCTGGAGGAGAATGTTTCGGCACAGCTACCCGATGCCCGCCCCATCAGCCGTTGGAGGGAATTTGGCTTGCAGAAGGGAGTGCTCAGGATTTAAGGAATGGATAATTGATAATGGATAATTAATAATGGAAATACATATAGGAGACCGTATCGCAGACATTACCCTGGTGGGTAAGGAAGGGAATAAGGTACAACTTACCATTGACGGAAAGCCCTACGAAGTGGACATTGTGATGGCAGAGAACGGAAGTTGCTCCATCCTGCACAACGGAAACTCGTTCAACGCAGGCCTTGTGCGCGGCGAGGGCGGCAAGAGTTATGACATCAGCATGCTCCAGCGTTCCTTTCATGTGGACATCGTGGACACGCAAGCCAAGTATCTGCACATGAAGAAAGGAGCCGACGAGAAGCAGGGCGACAAGATTCTGGCGCCGATGCCGGGCAAGGTAGTGAGCATCCCCGTCAAGGTGGGCGACCGACTGGCTGCCGGAGACATTGCCGTGGTGCTGGAAGCCATGAAGATGCAGAGTAACTATAAGGTAAATGCCGACTGCATCGTCCGCAACATCCTCGTGGGCGAGGGCGAACCGGTAAATGCCAACCAAGTATTGATTGAATTGGAGTTGATAAAGGAGGAATAATCCCGAGTCGCATTCAGTCCGTATATTATAAATCACTAAATTGTAAATGCAAATATGAACAGAGAAGAAATATACCGCCAGTTTGAGGAACTGGATAAACGTGCCTCGCTGGGTGGGGGCGTAGACAAGATAGAGAAACAACACGCCTCCGGCCGCATGACTGCCCGCGAACGTATTGACATGCTGCTGGACAAAGGCTCGTTCAATGAGCTGGACAAGTTCGTGAACCACCGTTGCACCAACTTCGGCATGGAGAAGAAACAGATTGCCGGAGACGGCATGGTGTCCGGTTACGGAAAGATAGACGGCCGCCTTGTATTTGTCTATGCCTACGACTTCACGGCGCATGGCGGTTCGCTCAGCGAGACGAATGCCGCAAAGATTGTAAAGGTGCAGCAGCTTGCCCTGAAGAACGGTGCTTCCGTCATTGCCCTCAACGATTCGGGCGGCGCACGCATCCAGGAAGGTGTGAACAGCTTGGCAGGCTATGCCTCCATCTTCTATCAGAACACCATTGCGTCGGGTGTCATTCCGCAGATATCCGCTATTCTGGGTCCGTGTGCCGGTGGGGCATGCTACTCTCCGGCGCTTACCGACTTTATCTTCATGGTAAAGGAGCAGAGCCACATGTTTATCACCGGTCCGGACGTGGTAAAGACCGTGACCCACGAGGAGGTGGACAAGGAGGAACTGGGCGGTGCCTATACGCATAGCAGCAAGAGCGGCGTTACCCACTTCATGTGCAATACGGAGGAGGAGACACTGATGAGCATCCGCGAGCTGCTGAGCTTCCTGCCGTCCAACAATATGGAGGATGCTCCCTTCACTCCCTGCTCCGACGATATCCATCGCCGGGTAGAGGCGCTTCAGACCGTCATTCCTGAGGACCCGAACATGCCTTATGACATCAAGGATATTATAGAACCGGTGCTGGACAACCAGTACTTCTTCGAAGTGATGCCTCACTTTGCCAAGAACGTCGTTATCGGTTTCGGTCGTCTGAACGGGCGTTCGGTAGGTATCGTGGCAAACCAACCTGCCTATTTGGCGGGTGTGCTCGATATTGATGCCAGCGACAAGGCGGCACGTTTCATTCGTTTCTGCGACTGCTTCAACATCCCGCTGATAACCTTCGAAGATGTTCCCGGCTTCTTGCCCGGAACGATGCAGGAGCACAACGGCATCATCCGCCACGGCGCCAAGATTGTCTATGCCTATGCCGAGGCCACCGTGCCCAAGATAACGCTGATTACCCGCAAGGCATACGGCGGCGCCTACATCGTGATGTCCAGCAAACCGACGGGTGCCGACGTGAACCTGGCTTATCCGCAGGCGGAAATCGCCGTGATGGGTGCCGAGGGTGCAGTGAACATCCTCTACCGCAAGTCCTCTGCCGAAGAGAAGCAGGAGATTATCAAGGAGTACGAAAGCAAGTTCTCCAACCCTTACCGCGCTGCCGAGCGTGGCCTCATAGACGAGGTCATCATGCCGCGCGATACCCGCTACAAGCTGGTGCAGGCATTGGAGATGGCGCACAACAAGAATCAGAGCAATCCACCGAAAAAGCACGGCAACATGCCTTTATAATAGTAGTTATTTTTTATGTGTGAAATGCGTATCCCCGGAGAAGTGATTTCTGTGGGGATACACTTTTTAAATAGAGAATTAAGAATTAAACAATAAGGCTGAAAAGTAAAAACTAAAGATAGAAACTATGGAACTATTAAGAAACCTCTTTGAGGGTTATCCCAACCTTTGGGGCGGAGGAGTGGCACACTCTGTCCTAATTCTGTCCCTGGTCATCACCTTCGGTATCATGCTGGGCAAGTTGAAGGTGGCAGGCATCTCGCTGGGTGTCACCTGGATTTTGTTTGTGGGCATTGTCTTCGGACATTTCGACATGAACCTCGACGAACATCTGCTGCACTTCCTGAAGGAGTTCGGCTTGATACTGTTTGTCTATTCCATCGGTCTGCAAGTGGGACCGGGATTCTTCTCCGCTTTCAAGAAGGGCGGACTTACGCTGAACATGGTAGCAATGCTTTCCGTCTTCCTCAGCGTGGTTATCACCATTGTGTTGCACTTTGCCACCGGAATCCCCATTACTACGATGGTGGGTATCTTGTCCGGAGCCGTGACCAATACCCCCGGTCTGGGTGCTGCCCAGCAGGCAAACAGTGACCTCAACGGGGTGGATGCTCCGGAAATCGCACTCGGATATGCCGTTGCCTATCCGCTGGGTGTGGTGGGCTGCATCCTGGCGCTGCTAGCCTTGAAGATTTTCATGCGGATTAATACCCAAAAAGAAGAGGAGGATGCCGAGCACGGGCTGGGCCATCTGCAGGAGCTGACCGTGCGTCCCATATCGGTAGAGATACGCAATGAGGCAATAGACGGCAAGCGGATCAGAGATGTGAAACCATTGTTGAACCGTGCGTTTGTCATCTCCCGCATCCGGCACACCGGCAGTCAGGAAACAGAACTGGCGAATGCCGATACGGTGCTGCACATGCAGGATGAAATTCTGTTCATTGCCAACCCGAAAGATGTGGAGGCCATTGTTGCCTTCTTCGGAAGAAAAATTTCGGTGGAGTGGGAACGGGAGGACAAGAACTTGATTTCACGCCGCATCCTCATCACCAAGCCGGAACTGAACGGCAAGTCTCTGTCTCAGCTCAAGATACGTAACAACTTCGGTGCCTGCATCACCCGTATCAACCGTTCGGGCGTGGATCTGGTGGCAACTCCCCACTTGCAGTTGCAGATGGGAGACCGTGTGACGATTGTAGGCAGTGAGCTTGCCGTGAGTCATGCGGAGAAGGTGCTGGGTAACTCGCTGAAGCGTCTCAACCATCCCAACTTGATTCCTATCTTCCTGGGTATTGCCCTGGGATGTATCTTGGGCAGTCTGCCGTTCATGTTCCCCGGCATTCCCCAACCCGTGAAACTGGGACTGGCCGGTGGACCGTTGGTGGTTTCCATCCTCATCAGCCGTTTCGGGCCTCAATATAAGCTGATAACCTACACGACGATGAGTGCCAATCTGATGATACGCGAAATCGGTATCGCCTTGTTCCTGGCCTGCGTGGGGTTGGGTGCAGGAAAGGGATTCATCGATACCATTATCTACGAAGGCGGCTATGTGTGGATTGGCTATGGGGCCATCATCACGGTCGTTCCGTTGCTGGTGACAGGATTCATGGGGCGCTATTTCTGGAAGCTGAACTACTATACGCTGATAGGTGTGCTGTCCGGAGCTAACACCAATCCACCTGCATTGGCCTATTCCTCGGACTTGACATCCTGCGATGCCCCTGCGGTGGGATACGCCACGGTCTATCCGCTGGCTATGTTCCTGCGGGTGCTGACGGCTCAGTTGCTGATACTGGCACTGGCGTAGTTTCACCATAGATAATCTATGGTACATAGGTTGATTTGATAACAAGTAATGTAAAGGGAGCTAACAAGTAATGTTAGGCTGCTTTACATTACTTGTTATTTTTGTTTGTAGTATTCCTCCGCTTGTGCCAGTGTCTCCGGTTTGCCGATGTCGAACCAGCGGAATCCTTGCAGCGGATAGCCTTGTATGTGCACCTTTGTGCAGGCGGACAAGTAGAAAGGAATGATGGAGAACTTGCCGTTCCACTGCCCATCGTCCATCAGGCGGAAGAGGGAGGGGGAGATGACATGGATTCCTCCGAAGGCGAGTTCCCGGTACTTCGTTTCCCGGTAGTCGAAGCCTGCCGGTTTCACCTCTCCGGTGGACTTGTTTATCCAGCCGTGCAGGTGGTAGTCGTCGTCAAAAAGGAGATAGCGGGAAGTCTTGCGCTCGCTCACAAGCAGGGTAGACTCCGCATCGCTCTCCAGATGGTGGCGATAGAGACCTGCAAGGTCAATATCCGTCAGAATATCCGCGTTGTGCACCAGAAAAGGTTCTTGTCCGTCCAGAAAGGGGCGTGCCTTTTTGATGCCTCCTCCGGTGTCGAGCAGCATGCCGCGTTCGTCGCTGATGTGAATCTCCGTGCCGAAGTTGTCGTGGGCACGGAGGAAGTCGATAATCTGCTCCCCGAAGTGGTGGATATTGACCGTTATCTCGTTGAATCCTGCTTCCTTCAACCGCAGTATCACCCGTTCCAGCATGGGCTTTCCTGCTACGGGAACGAGGGCCTTGGGCATGTGGTCCGTCAAGGGGCGCAACCGGGTGCCCAGGCCGGCGGCGAAAATCATGGCTTTCATATTGGCATATTCTCACATTAGCACATTAAACTTTGGCCTTAAACGTCTGTTCAATATTCTGTTCTCTATGTATCAGGTTCACTTGCACGCCGAACTTCTTGTGCAGATGTTCCGCCAGGTGTTGTGCCGAATATACGGAGCGGTGCTGTCCGCCGGTGCAGCCGAAGCAGACAGACAGATTGGTGAAGCCGCGTTCCATGTAGCGCTTCACGGAAGCGTCGACAAGGGCGTAGGCATGCTCCAGGAATACGGCTATCTCGCCGTCGTCTTCCAGGAAGCGGATAACGGGTTCGTCCAGTCCCGTGAAGGGTTTGTAACGCTCGTACTTGCCGGGGTTGTTCACAGCGCGGCAGTCAAAGACGAAACCTCCTCCGTTGCCCGTGGAATCTTCGGGGATACCTTTTTTGTAGGCAAAGCTGGTGACTTTCACCACGAGGCGGCGCTTTTGCAGGTCGTCTGTAAACTGTTTCAGATCGGTGAGTTCGCGCAGAATCCGGCAGAGGTAGGGATATTCGGGATAAGGCTCTTGGAGCAGCTGGCGCAGGTTCTCGATGGCGAAGGGGACACTTTGTATGAAGTGGGGCTTCTTCTCGAAGTAACCGCGGAAACCATAGGCACCCAGCACCTGCATGGTGCGGAACAATACGAAGTGGCGAAGCTGGGCATAGAAATAAGCCTCGTCCACGGGCTGGTACTTGCGCAGGGCGTCGATGTATTCCTTCAGCAACTCTTGGCGCAGGCTGTCGGGATAGTTTGCTTTGGCTTGCCACAAGAAGGAGGCTACGTCGTAGTAAACCGGACCTTTGCGTCCGCCCTGGAAGTCGATGAGCCACGGCTCGCCGTCCTTTATCATAACGTTACGGCTCTGGAAGTCGCGGTACATGAAGGTGGCGGAGCTGCTACGGAGCAACACGTCTGCCATCTTCTGGAAGTCGTCCTCCAGCCGGTCTTCCTGAAAGTCCATCCCCGTAGCCTTGAGGAAGCAGTATTTAAAGTAGTTCAGGTCCCACAGAATGCTGCGGCTGTTGAACTCTGCCTGCGGGTAGCAGTAGGAGAAGTCCATGCCGTCGGCTCCGGCAAACTGCACGGCGGGCAGCAGACGGATGGTCTTGCGCAGCAACTGTTTCTCTTCCTCACCGAATACGCTGGTCTTGCGGCCTTTCTCGATGGCATTGAATAGGAGCGAGTCGCCCAGGTCTTCTTGCAGATAATAGATATCATCTTCGGAGCGGATGAACACTTGCGGTACGGGCAGTCCTTTCTGGCGGAAATGTTCTGCCATGTAGAGGAAGGCGCGGTTCTCCTCCACAGACTCTCCGCTGACGCCGATAAGTGTAGGACTTCCGATGAGGCGGAAGTAACGGCGGTTGGAGCCGGAGGAGGGGAGTTCGTCAATCTGTTCCGGTTCGTGTCCGGTATGTGCGATGTAGAGTTTCTTAAGTTCTTCGGTTATCATGGTGGTATGTTTTATTTTCGCAGCTAAGATAAAACTTTTGTCGGAGATATGCTTACCTTTGCAGGAGGAAAATATTTAATTTGATAGCTTCATAATGGATTCCATTCCTCAGTTTCTCATAGCCGCCCCTACATCGGGCAGTGGAAAGACCACCGTCAGTCGTGGACTGATGGCATTGTTTGTGAAGAAAGGTCTGAAGGTGCAGCCTTTCAAGTGCGGTCCCGATTATATAGATACTAAGTATCACGAGGCGGTATGCGGCCGTCCTTCCGTCAATCTGGATACTTTCATGGCATCTCAGGAGCACGTAAGCAGTCTGTATGCACGCTATTCGGCGGATGCGGATGTTGCCGTGGTCGAGGGGATGATGGGGATGTACGACGGGTACGACCGCGACCGGGGCTCGTCGGCAGAAGTGGCACGGCTCTTGGGTATTCCTGTGGTGCTGGTGGTTGATGCCAAGTCGGCTGCCTATTCCATGGCTCCTTTGTTGTCGGGGTTCATCAATTTCCGTCCGGATATACGTATTGCGGGAGTTATCTTCAATCGTGTCGGCTCACCCCACCACTACCGGATGCTGCAGGAGGTCTGTGAAGACTTGAAAGTGACTTGTCTGGGCTATCTGCCCAAACGGAAGGAACTGGAGCAGGAGTCACGCCATCTGGGGCTGGATTTCAGCCGTTCTAAGGAGACGGAGGGGCTGGACATGCTGGCAGGCTTGCTGGAGGAACATGTGGACTGGGAACTGCTACTCTCGACAATCGGGCTTCCATTGCCTGCGGCGGCTGTGGAGGAGAAGCCGATACTATCAGAGCCGGGGAAGCTGCATATCTCGGTAGCGCGCAACGAAGAGTCCTTTTCCTTCCTCTATGCGGAGCATCTGGATATTCTGCGCTGTATGGGCACGGTCACTTTCTTCAATCCGGAGCAGGACCGGGCTATTCCGCAAGAGACGGATTTGCTCTATCTGCCCGGCGGCTATCCCGAGAACCGTCTGGAGGAACTTGCCGGGGCAAGGCTTGCCAGGGAGTCTATCCGCAGCTATATAGAGGCCGGTGGCAGGACGCTGGCGGAATGCGGGGGGATGATATATCTTTCGCAGTCCGTTCTTTCTGATGGGGATACGGACGGGGGAGGCAGTGATACAGACGGAAGAAGCACCGGGAACAGTGTAAGCAATGTCGGAAATGAGATGGTGGGAGTATTACCTTTCAGCATCACGAACGAGCGTAAACGCAGGAAACTGACATTGGGATACCGTCGGTTCGACTATAACGGATGGCGGCTTAAAGGACACGAATTCCATTATACGCAGCTTGCTGTGCCCGAAGCTGGTGGAAAAGAAAGTGGTGCGTACAGTCTTACTCCCTCGATAGTGCAGGTTTTCAATGCCAGAGGAGAGAAGGTCGCTACTCCCATTTTTCGTTATAAGAACCTGATTGCCAGCTATACACATCTGTAT
>ENA-OYDO01000535-OYDO01000535.1-human-gut-metagenome-genome-assembly--contig:-NODE-535-length-12509-cov-4.811868_pt1 | contig 12509 bp, 10 predicted proteins | sample MGYA00243553_ERZ652911 | MGnify/ENA primary metagenome ERZ652911 (study PRJEB26926, sample SAMN06164635) | human gut metagenome | biome: ENVO:00009003; feature: ENVO:2100002; material: ENVO:00002003... | reverse complement strand
CTCAGGAGTCTCGTGGGCTCGGAGATGTGTATAAGAGACAGATCCTGGGTTCATGATCCCGTACCTCCGGCATCAGTTTCTCCACTTCCGCACTGGCGATATAAGGCGGATTCGACACGATCAGATCGAATCTTTCAGCCGGATCGTATCGCTGCACCGCGACAGGCACTGCATCCAAACGGTCCGCCCAGGGCGACGCGGCAAAATTTTCAGCCGCCTGCATCGCGCACTCCGCATCGATATCCACCGCCGTAATCCGGGCAGCACTCCGTTGGGCCAGCATCAGGGCGATCAGGCCCGTGCCCGTACCTACGTCGAGCATCCGCCGGTCCCCGGGACGCACTTCGGCCCAGGCACCGAGCAGCACCCCGTCGGTTCCGACCTTCATCGGGCAGCGATCCTGCCACACGGTAAACTGTTTGAACCGGAACATGGCTATCCTTTTAGAAAACCGTCCATACCGGCGCCGAACAGCGCGAAATCATAACGCACGGGATCCTCCGGGTCGAACGTGCGAAGCACGGCGGTAACCTCCTCGACGGCCCGCCAGTCGTTCTGCCGCCGGACAAGCAATCCCAAAGCTCGTGCCACGTTGCCCGAATGAAGGTCGAGCGGCAGGTAGAGCGCCGACATGGGGATCGAGCGCCAGAGCCCGAAATCCACGCCCCGATCGTCACGGCGCACCATCCAGCGCAGGAACATATTCAGCCGCTTGCAGGCCGAGCCTTTGTCGATCGACGAAAGGTGCTTCTCCGAACGGATCGGGTGCGGCTCGGCGAAAAACTCGCGGCGAAAATCGGAGAGAACGGACGGGATCAAGCCCGTGGCCGCATAACGCCCCTCGAAGAACTCGCCCAGACTGCCGTAACGACGGAAAAGCGAACGCAGCGCCCGTACATAAGCGATCAGGTCCTCGCCGTTGAAGGTCCGATGCACGCAGACTGTCAGCTTGCGAAGCTCCTCCTCCGAAGCATTTTTCACGAAATCCGCAGGGGCGTTGTCCATATACGACATCATCCGGCAGGCATTGCCGACGATCGCGCGGCGGTTGCCCCAAGCGATAGTCGCCGAGAAAAAGCCCGCGATTTCACGGTCTTCACGCCCCTCGAAACGATGCGGCACGCTGATCGGATCGGGAGCGATGAACTCCGTCCGGTTGTAGCGGTCGTACAGGGTTTCGAGCAACTCGCGCAGCGGTTCGAACTCCATAAGAATCGTGTAAATGGGATCTACTAATTTCAGAACAGTCACTCCCGTCACTCGGGAAGGATCAGACCGTCGCTCATTACGATCCGACGGTCGGCCCGGAGAGCCAGCGACTCGTCGTGAGTCACCAGCACGATCGTCTGCCCCAAACGTTCACGCAGGTCGAAAAACAGGCGGTGCACCTCCTCCTTGTTGCGGGTATCGAGGTTGCCCGAAGGTTCGTCGGCCAACAGCACGGCGGGAGAGTTCACCAGCGCCCGGGCAATGGCGACCCGCTGCTGCTCGCCGCCCGACAGCTCGCCGGGCTTATGATCGCGGCGTTCGGTCAGCCCCACGAGCGCCAGCAGCTCTCCGGCACGCCGCTCCACTTCGGCTTTCGGACGCCGTCCGATCAGGCCGGGGATACAGACATTCTCGAAAGCCGTAAATTCGGGCAGCAGGTGGTGGAACTGGAAAACGAATCCGATCTTCTCGTTACGAAACCGCGACAAAGACCGATCACCGAGCGATGAAACATTCTGTCCATCGATCTCGACGCTGCCACGATCCGCTTTGGAAAGCGTACCCAGTATCTGAAGCAGGGTCGTCTTGCCGGCGCCGCTGGCACCGACGATAGAAACCACTTCGCCGCGCGACACCTCGAGCGATACTCCCCGGAGCACCTCCAACGCACCGTAACTCTTATGGATATCCGTAGCTTTTATCATGGGCGGAATGCTTTGAAAATACGTACCGTATCGACCGCTTCCCGCACATCGTGCACCCGCAGGATCGCGGCACCCTGCCTCAAACACTCCCAGCCCAGAGCGATCGTCCCGGCGAGCGCCCGGTCGGGCGTCGTATCGAGCACTTTATAGATCATGGACTTGCGCGACACTCCGGCCAGTACGGGATAGCCCAGCGAGCAAAGGTTGTGCAGCCCCCGAAGCAGATCGTAGTTCTGTTCGAGGGTTTTGGCGAACCCGAAGCCAGGATCGAGAATCAACCGACGCACGCCGCAACGACGCAACTGCTCGACACGGAGCCGGAAATAGGAAACGACCTCCTCCACCACATCGCGGTAAGAGGTCATCCCCTGCATCGTCGCAGGAGTACCCCGCATGTGCATGGCGATATAGGGAACGTCGTACTCGGCGACCACATCGACGATGGCCGGATCCAGCTCTCCGGCCGAGATGTCATTGACGATCACCGGACCGAATGTTTCGAGCACCCGCCGGGCCACCTCGGCACGGAACGTATCGACCGAAACGGGCAGCGCGGGAGCGATCCGCCGCACGGCGGCCACCCCCGCTTCCACACGACGCCACTCCTCCTCGGGCGTCACCTCGGCGGCTCCGTGCCGGGAGGAGTAGCCCCCGACGTCGAACAGGTCGCAACCGGCATCGGCCGCTTCGCGGACACGCCGTTCGATAGCTTCGGCATCCGGTGTGCGACTGCCGGCGAAAAAGGAATCGGGCGTGACATTGACGATCGCCATAACGCACGGCGTGGTCAATTCAGGCAGAATGTTTTCGGTTTTCATCGCGCAACAATTTATCCAGTCGGGCAACCTCGCATTCGAGCTCCCCGAGATTTATATTGACAAGGGTATAGTCGGCCCGCCGACGCAACTCCTCTTCGTCGAGCTGGACCGCGATACGGCGTCGCACCTCCTCGGCCGAAGCTCCGTCACGCAGGCAGGTGCGTGCGATACGCACGTCGATAGGAGCCGTGACCGCGATCGTACGGTCCACATACCCCTCCAATCCGGCCTCGAAAAGGATGGCGCTCTCCAGAACCACATAGTCGGCGCCGGACTGCCGCCCGCACCACCGTTCGAAATCCTCCATCACGGCGGGGTGCACCAGTGCATTAAGCGCCGAAAGCTCCGCAGGATCGGAAAAGACACGACCGGCCAGCAATTTGCGATTCAGGCGTCCGCCCGCATAGACCTCCTCCCCGAAACGTGCGGCGAGCCGCATCCGTAACGGCCCATCCTCTTCCATAAGGCGTTTGGCTTGCGAATCGGAATCATAGACCGGGACACCGCAAGCGGCAAAAAGCCGACAAACGGTCGATTTACCGCTTCCGATACCTCCTGTTATACCTACCTTAATCATTTTTCTTGCTGACGGGGATCCGGAATTTCGGGAACCGATCCGACGGAGATGACCTTAATATCGCTCAACCGGACGGAAATGGCGTTGTGCAGCGAGAGAGAGTCTATCTTCAGGAATTTCTCTCCGTCTTCGGCCTTTACGGAACGGAATTTCAACTCCGACAGGGGAATCCGGAGCCGTTTGCTCATATAGACTCGGTAACCGAACAAGTTGGTGCCGACCCCTTCCACCACACAGGAAACTTTGAAACGCTCGCCGTCCACATTCACAGTGAAAGGCTGCTCGGTGGTATAGGTATAGTTCAACTTGGCGATATACCAGAGGATGAACGACGCGACGAGCAGGGCCAGAAAGACCGGAGATATATAACGACGCAGCCAACCGAAACGCTCCATGACAGACAATTTTTAAGTTAGGCAAAGTTAAAAATAAAATAGGCCGCAACAATACGTTGCGGCCTATTTTATTCAAAAAGCGGACCTTTATTTCTTGCCGAGGCCCTCGCGCTTCATCAGACCGTAAGCGATCGGAGTCGCCACGAACAGGGTCGAAAGCGTACCGACAACGACACCCAAAGCCAATGCAAAGATAAACCCGCGAATCGTCTCGCCACCGAAGAAGAGGATGGCGAGCAGAGTAACCAATGTCGTACCCGACGTATTGATCGTACGCGACAGGGTCGCATTGAGCGCATTGTTCACGTTCTCGCGCAGATCGCGCTTGGGATAGAGCACCAGATATTCACGGATACGGTCGAAAACCACCACCGTATCGTTGATCGTATAACCGATGATCGTCAGGATCGCCGCAATGAAGGCCTGGTTCACCTCCAGGTTGAAGGGCAGCCAGCCGTAGCAGAGCGAGAAGACACCGATCACCACCAGGGCATTGAATGCCAGTGCGGTCGTAGCGCCGGTCGCATACTGCCATTTCTTGAAGCGGAGCGAAATGTAGAGGCCGATAGCGATCAGCGAGAAGAGCACCGACCAAATAGCGCCCCAAGTCATATCCTTGGCGATCGAAGGACCGATCTTGTCTGCCGTAAGAATACCGTTGATATCGTTTTGCGTATTGCGGAAATTCTCGAAGGTGATGGGATAACCGTACAGACCATGCAGCGCGTCGTACAGAATCCGATCCACTTCCGAAGTAGCCTCGTCCGAAGTGTCGTCGTACTTGTACTGCGTCACGATACGCATCTGGTTCTCATTGCCGTACTGCTTCACCTCGAAGCTGACATTAGCGGCATCCTCGTAACCGGAGAAGACATCCTGCAACTTCATACGTACCTCCTCTGCCTGTACCGGGCGGTCGAAACGAATCACGTATGCACGGCCGCCGGTGAACTCAGCACCCATGTTCAGACCGCGTACCGCGAACGAAACGCACGAAACGGCCAAAACGACGATCATAACGATGTAGGAGATCTTACTCTTGCCCAGGAAGTCGAAATGAGCGTTGCCCATAAGATTCTCCGACCACTTGCGCGAGAAGGAGATCTTTCCCCATTTATTGACTACGCCCTCGATCAGCAGGCGGGTAATGAAGATCGAACAGAAGAGCGAGGTCAGAATACCGATAATCAACGTAGTGGCGAAACCCTGCACCGGACCGTTTCCGAAGATGAACAGAACGATACCGGTGATGATCGTGGTAAGGTTACCGTCGATGATCGCGGAGTATGCTTTCGAGAAACCGTCCTTGATAGCCAGGCTCAAACCCTTACCGCCGCGAAGCTCCTCCTTGATGCGTTCGTAAATAATCACGTTGGCATCCACGGCCATACCCATCGTCAGCACGATACCCGCGATACCGGGCAGCGTCAGCACGGCACCGAACGAAACCAGAACACCGAGCAGCAGGAATACGTTGCACAACAAGGCGATATCGGACAACCAGCCGGCTGTCTTATAGTAGAGGCCCATATAGAGAAGCACCAGCACGAACGCGAGTACAAACGAAAGAATACCCGCATTGATCGACTCCTGCCCCAGCGACGGACCTACGACGGTATCCTGAATAATACGTGCCGGAGCGGGCACCTTACCCGACTTGAGCACGTTGGCGAGGTCTTTCGCCTCCTGAATGGTGAAGTTACCCGAGATTTCCGAACTTCCGCCTTCGATCTTCTGGCGAACGACCGGAGCGGAATAGACATAACCGTCGAGCACGATGGCGATGCAGCGGCCGATATTGTCGCCCGTCAGACGCGCCCAGTCCTGAATACCTTCCGAGTTCATCGACATCGAAACCTTGGCTTCGGCACCGCGCTCGGCATAGGTTTCACGCGCATCCACGATCACGCTGCCGTCCAGCGGAGCCTTGCCGTCGGGCGTGCTGACCTTGAGCGCATAAAGAGAGAAACGCCCGTTGTTCTGCGGTTCGCCCTTGATACCCCACTCGAAACGAACGTCCGAAGGCAGCAACTCGCGCACGGCATCCATACGCAGGTAGCCGGCAACGGTCGCCGTATCGGCAACGGCTACGGAACCCACGACAGCGCCTCCGCCATCATAGGGATTGAGCAGCGAGAAGAGCGGATTTTCCTCGCGGGTATAGCGGGATGCCCCCGAAGCCGAGGCAGCCTCCTCCGCAGCCGGAGCATTGTTCTGCACCTCTGCGATCAGGCTTTCGGTCGTATCTTCGGTACCGGCAGCAGTCGGCTGCTCCTCAGTAAGCGTTTCCTCCACGGCCGCATCGGTCGCCCCGGCAGCCAATTCGTCGCGCAAAAGCTGATCGGCCTGCTCCAGGGCACGCACCAACTCGGTGTTATTATAAGTCGTCCAGAACTCGAGCGAAGCGGTACCCTGCAACAGCTTGCGTACGCGCTCCGGCTCCTTCACGCCCGGCAGCTCGACCAGAATACGGTGCGAATTGGGCAGGCGCTGGATGTTGGGCTGCGTAACGCCGAAATGGTCGATACGACTGCGCAGGATGTTGAACGAAGCGTCGATCGCAGCGTCGGTTTCCTCCTGCAAGATCTTCTCGACCTCGCTGTCCGAGCTGTTCGGCGTGATATCCTTACGATCCGGACTTACGAAAAGCGCAGCCAGCGGAGCACCGCCGGAAACCTCACGATAAGCCTTGGCGAACTCGCCGATGTAGTTGTTGGTACCCTCTTTAAGCGCCTTGTTGGCACGGGCGATGGCCTCCTCGAACATCGGATCGTGTGCGCTGTCACCTGCCAGGGCTTTCAGCACGTCCTCCACCTGCACCTCGAGCATGACATTCATACCGCCCTTCAGGTCGAGACCCAAGTTGATCTCCTTCTCCTTGACCTCCTTGTAGGTGAATGAAATGAATCCGAGATCATAAACGGGCCTGTTCTGCACGGAGTCCAGGTAATAGATCTCCGCCGCCTGACGGAGCGAATCCGACTCCGAAACTTTCGCGGCATACTCGGCCGCCTTTTTCTCCACGCTTCTCGCTTTCAGTGAGAAGGAGAGCTGGTAGATACAAGCAATCGCCAGCAGGATTGCAAGTAACTTGATTACGCCTTTACTTTGCATTGGGTATAAATTAGTTTGTTATAATTTGTTTGTTTCTTTTCCGTTACCCGAAACGGGATTTCAGAAATCCCAATAAACGCACAAAAATAGAAAAAATTGCGGGAAACAAAAAAGGAATAGACAAAAAAACGCTGGAAACCATCCGATTTCACCGTTGAAACCGAAAATCGAAGGAGTGCGATTTCATTTCCGGGCGGCACCCCGACAGCAAAGACCGCACACCGGACGCGCGGGAAAACACCGAAGGAGTCCGACCGTCCCGACCGGCAACAAGGGCGCTGAAAAGCGGTATCGAAGCACCTGTTCCCCGAAACCGCAGCCCGCAATCCGCCCTACAGACAAAAAAGCCAGGGCCGACATACTGCCGACCCTGGCTCTTCTACCGGAAAGTCCGCAAACCGAACCTTCCCTCCAACTTTTTATTTAACCTCTTCGAACTCTACATCTTCGGGCTGATTGGATCCACCCTGCTGCTGACCGTTCGTACCGGCTCCTGCATCGGCATGGGGAGCACCCTGCTGGGCACCGCCCTGCTGCTGTTGCGCGGCATAGATATCCTGCGAAGCAGCCTGCCATGCTGCATTGAGCTCGGCCAAAGCCGTATCGATAGCGGCTACGTCAGCGTTCTTATGCGCTTCCTTCAACTTGCCCAGCGCCGTTTCGATGGCAGCCTTCTTGTCGGCCGGCAACTTGTCGCCGTACTCTTTGAGCTGTTTCTCGGTAGCGAAGATGTTCGAATCGGCGGCGTTGATCTTGTCGATACGCTCCTTCTCCTCTTTGTCCTTCGCCTCGTTAGCCTTGGCTTCGTCGCGCATACGCTGGATCTCCTGCTCGGTAAGACCCGACGAAGCCTCGATGCGGATCTTCTGCTCCTTACCCGTACCCTTATCTTTAGCCGATACGTTCAGGATGCCGTTGGCGTCGATATCGAAGGTCACCTCGATCTGCGGCACACCGCGCGGAGCGGCCGGAATACCGTCCAGGTGGAAGCGGCCGATCGACTTGTTGTCGCGGGCCAGCGGACGCTCGCCCTGGCAGACGTTGATCTCCACCGAAGGCTGGTTGTCGGCCGCCGTCGAGAAGACCTCGCTCTTACGGGTCGGGATCGTCGTATTGGCCTCGATCAGCTTGGTCATCACACCGCCCAGGGTTTCGATACCCAGCGACAGCGGAGTGACATCCAGCAGCAGCACGTCCTTCACCTCACCGGTCAGGACACCGCCCTGGATCGCAGCGCCGATGGCAACGACTTCGTCGGGGTTCACTCCCTTGCTGGGCACCTTACCGAAGAAATCCTCGACGACCTTCTGGATCGCGGGAATACGGGTCGAACCGCCCACGAGGATCACCTCGTCGATCTGCTTGGCATCGAGCCCGGCATCACGCAGAGCTACCTTGCAAGGCTCGATGGTCTTGTGGATCAGGTGATCGCACAACTGCTCGAATTTGGCACGCGTAAGCGTCATAACCAGGTGCTGCGGAATACCGTCGATCGGCATGATGTACGGAAGGTTGATCTCTGTCGTAGTCGAAGACGACAATTCGATCTTCGCCTTCTCGGCAGCCTCCTTCAGACGCTGCAATGCCATCGGGTCCTTGCGCAGATCCACGTTGTGTTCGGCTTTGAATGCCTCGGCCATATAGTCGATCAACACGTGGTCGAAATCGTCACCGCCCAGGTGCGTATCGCCGTTGGTCGATTTCACTTCGAACACGCCGTCGCCCAGCTCCAGGATCGAAATATCGAACGTACCGCCGCCCAGGTCGAAGACAGCGACTTTCATGTCATTGCCTTTTTTATCCAAACCGTAAGCCAATGCAGCGGCCGTCGGCTCGTTGATGATACGACGCACTTTCAGTCCCGCAATCTCACCGGCCTCCTTCGTGGCCTGACGCTGCGAGTCGGAGAAATAGGCCGGAACGGTAATCACCGCTTCCGAAACCTCCTGCCCCAGGTAATCCTCGGCCGTCTTTTTCATCTTTTGAAGAATGATCGCCGAAATCTCCTGCGGCGTGTACTGCCGTCCGTCGATATCCACACGCGGCGTATTGTTGTCGCCGCGTACTACCTTATAAGGAGCACGCTCGATCTCCGACTGTACCTGATCGTAGGTCTCGCCCATGAAACGTTTGATCGAGAAAATCGTACGTTTAGGATTAGTAATTGCCTGACGTTTAGCCGGATCTCCCACTTTACGTTCTCCATTGTCGGTGAATGCGACGATCGAAGGAGTCGTACGATGCCCTTCGGAATTAGGAATTACGATGGGTTCGTTACCTTCCATCACTGCGACGCAAGAGTTCGTCGTACCTAAATCAATACCAATAATCTTTGCCATAATATCGTTGCTTTATAGTTTAATAATTTCTTTTTCAGCTCCGCTTCCACAGCCCTGCCGCTGCCGTGCGGACGATCGTTTAGTGAACAAAGGTTGTACCAAATGTTCTTTTCGCACCATCCTGCTTTTCCGGAGCGTAAAATCTGACAAACCGCCGGAAGGACTGACATTCCGACTGTCACAATGGCAGCCCGAAACTCCCTTTCGGACATCGCTGTCATTCCGCAGCCTGCCTGCCCCCGATCCGCACGACGATACGGAATGCAACAGAAAACCCCGGCCTCTGGAGCCGGGGTGCCATAATCGGGGATTCCGATCCTATTTTTCATTCAGAATACGCATCGCCGCATCCAGGATCGTCGTATCGTCCAACGTCACAACGCCGCCGTCGGGCCCTTGTTCGATATGAATGCCTACGCCTTCCTTCGCCTCGGGGTGCCGTCCGCCGAAATAATTACGAACCGAATCGACCGAGATTCCCAATTCGTCTGCAATCCGTTGCGAGCTGCCGCTGGGCAGTCTGTCCTTGATACGACGCAACTCATTAAATGTGATAATCATACTGCTAATTATTTAGGTTGAATTTATTTTTCGTCTTCTCCGCTTCCGACAAAGTCCGACCCTGTTCGGCACCCATTTGTCGGCAGACCGGAGATGGCCTCTTTTTCTTTCCTCTAAATTAAATCCTTTTCCGATAATTTCAAAATTTTCCGGAACAAAAAGTTGAAAAAATCGTCAATTACACCCAATTTACCGACAGAATCCGTCTTACAATCGAAATGTTCCAAATCCAATGCCGGGAATGAGTCGGGAATGAAAAGCCCCGCAGCCAAAGGAATAAAAACCGAAGCCGCCCGCAGGAATCCTGCAGACGGCCAGAAAACAAAACCGGCAACGGACTATTGAGCCGGCTCGATATAAAATTCGATCAACAGCGGCGTATAGGGCAAAACCTCGGTGATCGTCGTACTGGTCGATGTGGAGTTGTCCACGTAGTAAGGATTATAGACCGAACCGCCGTAAAGACCGTTCATATAGCTGCCATAATAATCGTCGTAATAGTTGCCCATGTAATTATTACCGTAGTAATTGTTCATCATGCCGTAATAATTCATCATAGCGTACGTAGCGGCGTAATTCGTAGAAGAACTGGTCTGGGTTGTCCCGGTAATGCCGACCACACCGTACGCATTGCTCGAAACGGTCAGCAAAGCGCCCCAGCTTCCGTAGCGGAAGTGCGGCAAGGCGTAATACCAGGCCAGAATCTGTTTGTCCTTATTCAGCGAAGGAGTGTAGCTCATGTACGTACCGGTGGATTCCACCTCGCCGTAAACGATTCGTTTCACCTCGTCGATATTGGTACTCTGTACGAACCCGTCCAGGAATCGGGCGATGTACCAGACCCGGACATTCTTCTCGGGATCGATCAGTTCGCCCGGTTCGTCCGTACCGAAGCGCTCGACCAAAGCCTTGTTGATCTTACGATCGATCTCGTCCGCCTTCTGCTGCGATCCCACATAAACATTCGAATAGGTGAAAAGTCCGGTCGCATCGTCCGCAGGATTGAAACTCTCGTTCACATAGATTTGAGGCGCCTCCGACGTGGCGATTTTCCAACGATACGACGAGGCCGGCTCTCCGGCTTTGACCGAAGCCGTTTCGGAATCGTCGTCCTGCGGAGGAGCCGTCGGGTCCAGTCCGCCGTTCGCCGCCGCAAAATCATCGACCGCGACGCTCTCCGTTTCAATCGGCTGACTCGATCTTCCGACCAGCTTGATCCGGGCGATCATCGGGTGGTTGGCACTCAATGCATACTGCCCCTCGTAACCTCCGTCGCCATTGGCTTCGGTGGATATGATCGTCGCAGGCATATACAGCACGACCTCGGCCCCCACGCGCAATTCGACCTCACGGGGAAATCCCTTCTGCGCGGCATACGTTTCACCCAGCTTCAACGGGTTCCGCATAGCCAGATAAGTCCCCTCCTTGAAAGTTCCGCTCGCCAGCTCACCGTAGAACTGATAGTAAGGAACGTAATGTGTATAAGGAGTAAAAGTTCCCTGCTGAAGCGCATAAACGGAATCCCGGGCCACACTGATATTCCCCTGCAAATCCCGCCCCGTGATATCGTACCACACCCAGCTCTCCGTCTCCAGAATCGCACTGTCCGCCAGATCGCCCAGCGAAATGACATCCACGTAATACTCCCCTTCCTCCTGGTAATTCTCCAGCAGATCGGGACGATTCTGCGTCATCCAGGCTTTCAGAGCTTTGTTCTGGGTATTCCCCGGATAAGCATTGTCAGGCTCCTCAGCGCAGGAGCAGAGCGTCGTCAGACCGAAAAGGAGTATCGCAGGCAACCAACGTCCCATACTATTCATTGTTTTCTTATTTACGAACCGAATCAATCGTATAAAAAACGGCGATCGGACTCTGCTCCGGAATGAAATTGATCAGCGCATCGCCGTAAGCCATATTGTATGTCATATATACTTCGACCGTATCTTTCTCGCGGCAGCCCGGCAGCGACAATTCGACCCCTTCGACGAAAGAACCGCCGCCCACACGGACGGGACGGGGTTCGAAACTCCAGTATTTCGTATCGAGTCCCTGCTCCTGAAGTTTTTCGGCCCACTTTCTGTCGTTGGTGTAGATCGGCATCGTACTCGCAGTGATTGCCCGATTCTCGAACAGATAGACCCAGAAAACAAGATCCACCTCATCGCCGATCTCCGCTTCAGGACGCGTCTGACGTTCCGAATCGTAATAATGGTAAATATATCGATACGACCAGCGCCCGAACGTGGAGTAAAAATCGAGGTCTTCATCCGAACTCATAGCCTCCTGCTCGGTCACCAGACGGGGCTGGTGGCTACCGGAAAGGAAACTCTCGAACTGCTGCTGCTGTTCGGGAAGAACCTTGTCATCCTCGCCGCAGCCGGTAACAACCAGCAACGCAGCAAGCAAAATATGGAAACGGATTTTCGACATACAATCGCGCAAATTTAACAAATCCTGCGGGACTTGCAAAATTTACCGGGCTTCATTCTTCGTTTTCCCGACCGACATCGCTCGGACAGTCCCGAAGTCCGGAAACCCGGAATCATTCGCATCGCGTCCCCGGCCCGGCAACTCCACACACCGAAGCCCGCCTCGCCCGCCGGTGCTCTTCTTAACAATACGGCAGACCGGACGATTTTAGTATTCGTACAGAGATAAAAAACGACGATTACACCCCGAACGTATCGCGGCTCGGCTATACACTGCATCGCTTACGGCGGCGATACCACGCCCACACACCCCTGTCTCTTATACACATCTCCGAGCCCACGAGACTCCTGAGCATCTCGTAT
>ENA-OYDO01000533-OYDO01000533.1-human-gut-metagenome-genome-assembly--contig:-NODE-533-length-12513-cov-6.004013_pt1 | contig 12513 bp, 9 predicted proteins | sample MGYA00243553_ERZ652911 | MGnify/ENA primary metagenome ERZ652911 (study PRJEB26926, sample SAMN06164635) | human gut metagenome | biome: ENVO:00009003; feature: ENVO:2100002; material: ENVO:00002003... | reverse complement strand
GCCCTATCATCTTCATATGCCATCTTATTTTTTAGAGACATTTACTGAATATCCCCGTTTAGGGACATTTATAAATGTCATAAAAAAGTAAGATGGCATATGCAGAGGATTTCCTACTGTCATCTCATATGTCATTTTTATTGTATGTTTTTTCTTTAACCTCAAATCTTATCCGTTTGGGTATGCTGTGTTCCGAAAGAAGCCTGGCAACTTCCTCTAATAGAGTCTTTATAATCCCGCTATGCGGCTTTCTTTTGTCTGTTTTTGATTTATAACTGATCCCACCTTTCTCAACTTCTCGTCCTTTGCCCCTTTCCCTTGCGTACGAAAGAAGTGGATATCCTATCTTTTGTGCAGAACTTCCTGTTGGCATTATTAGTATATGGAATTGGTAGCCACGCATCTTACCCTAACACTCATAAGCTTCTGCTGTATATGGACAACATAAAGGGAGATAATAAGTATCATACAGTAGACGAAAGGCCTTTTCTTTGTTTTCAGCAAAGAGAGCTAGTATCCTTTCGTCTACTTCATTATATCTATTGTATTTTCTTGCATTATTGTTCATGGATGCCTTTTGCGGCACAAAATTAGGAATTTAACCGACACGATATACGACTTTCATGGATTAAAAATGCAAAAAGTACAATGTATTATGAATATTTTCTTTATTTTTCAATTCTGAACCAGTCAGCGTCTGTCCATCCTCCGTCATTGGTTACAATAGCGGGGCGCGTACAGAAGATACCTACCTTGGCTCCTATCCATTTACCTTCTTTTACTTGGAAAGTTTCTCCTAATGGCTGGAATTTCTTGCCGTCCGTACTGTAACTGAGGTTACATTTCACTAATAAGTCGTGACCGCCTTCACTGGCTTTAATCTTGTCTCCTTTTGCAGAAAATTTAGCGCGAAGATAGATTGTGCCGCCTTTTAAGGGAACGGAAGCATTTACTTTTTCAGTAGCCCCCCGATCGGCTTTCAGGCACTCCACTTGTGACAGGACAAGTCCGTTGTCTGTGTTTTCAACAACTAATCCGGCATAATCCATTCCCATTACAACCAGTCCCGTACGTTCACCTTTATATTTTTCTGTCGGCTTGAAAGTAAGCTTGGTGGTGGCAGTAAAATTGGGAGCCGGGGTTTTTTGTAGCATCAGATTAGAAACATTCCATAAACTTTTATAATCTTCGGGAACTGGGTAGGAGTATAGACGTACAAATCCTTCTCCTCCGTTGAAATAAGCCCATTTTTCATTGATGTTAGCCTGCCATTGCCATTGAGGAGACAATGTATAACCATCAAACTCGTCACTTTCTTGCGGGGTACAAATAGGATAGTTCTTACCTACATTAGGCTTTTTATAAGTCAGAACAGGTTCACCACAACCATCGCCGTCTTTATCAACACCTATAACGGGCCAGTCATCAACCCATTTCATAGGTTGCAGGTGGACTAAGCGTCCGTAAGCTCCTACGTCTTGGAAGTGCATGAACCAGTCTTCTCCTGTAGGGGTGTCTACCCAACCGCCTTGATGAGGTCCGTTGACGGGAGAGTTGCCTTGCGCTAATACTGTTTTCCATTCGTATGGACCGTATACGTTTTTTGAGCGAAGTACGACTTGCCATCCTGTAGGAACGCCGCCTGCCGGATGGAAGATGTAATAGTATCCATTACGTTTATAGAATTTGGGCCCTTCACAAGTCTGATGTGCTTCATGACCATCGAAAATGATACGGGATTGTGTGATAGCTTTACTTGCATCAGCACTTAGCTCACAAATTGTAATTACACTTTTCAGTCCGGCCCGGCTTCCTGCATAAGCGTGAACCAGATATACACGACCGTCATCATCCCATAATGGGGTCGTGTCGATGATGCCCTTTCCAGCTTTCACCAAAACTGGCTCGCTCCAGGGACCTTTCGGATCTTTGGCTTTCACCATGAATACTCCTTGGTCCGGGTCACCCCAGAATATATAGAATTCACCGTTATGGTGACGGATACTGGGTGCCCATACACGGTTGCCATGTTCAGGACGGACATCGGTAACAGGGGGCAGTGCGTAGGGTACAGCCGCACCTATGATAGTCCAGTTGACAAGGTCTTTGGAGTGTAATATTTGTAAACCGGGCAGACAGTTGAAACTGGATGAGGTCAAATAATAATCGTTTCCTACACGGCAAATGTCCGGATCGGAGTAATCCGCATACAGGACTGGATTTTTGTAGGTTCCATTGCCTTGGTCGGCCACCCAGGCTTGGGATACATAATTCTGTGCGGGAGCAGATAAAAAACAGCTTCCTAGCAGACAGAGAGTGATTAGTCGTTTCATGGTTTTAGATTTTTTATTTAATCGTAATTTTGCAAGGATGTTCCAATTCTTTTCTCCATTGGGGAAGATAATTGAACCAGTCTTTCATATCTTTAAATCCGAAACTTTCTTTTTTTGAGGTGAAAGTAACGTAATAGTGGAAATGCTGTTGCCCCGGTGCTTGTAAGGTATATAAGTAGTTTGATCCGTCTTGTACTTCTTTACCGATATATTTAGGAATGAAAGTTCCCATACCTGTTGTTTCCTTCACATAGCCTATGGTGTCTGTGACAGGCCAGTCGGTTCCCCAGCTTCCAGTCAGTCCTTTATGGTCGCTCATGTGACCTCCTTCTTTCAGAATCTGTACACCTGCTGCAAAGACTTCCTGTTTAAGCGGACGGTCAAACAGGACATCTACCTTCATGTCTCGATGACCGCCATAGATGGTATATCGATTGATCATGTTCAAATCGTTTCCTTGATATTCCCAACCGATGACTTCTGCTTCGACGATGGCACGTACAGGTCCGGAGGCTAGTACACGTTCCGTGCGGTTTACTACTGGTTTTATGTGGGTCGCTTCAGTACCATTCCAACCTTTTAATGCACCTACACCACCACTATTGTAAACACGTAGCGCATCATCTCCGTAGCCGTTGGCACGTTGCGCTTTGGTAGGGTAGAAACAAGTCTCTTTTATTTCCAGTCTTTTATTTACTTTGCTATATGGATCTACCGTCTGTTTTTCGTTGAAATAGATACGATAGGCAACTAATTCACTCTCTATAGCCGGTCCGTGATGGTAAACAAAACTATATACATTCTCGGTTCCTGCCGCTGAAAATCCCGTAATATTGGCGAATTTGTTGTTATGTCCGTAAGCTTTCATTTGGGCATAAGTACGTGCCGGATAGTTTTTTTCACTTTTTTCTGAAGAGAGAATTATACGGAAACTTTTGTTGCTTTTGGCTGGCATATCGATGAGGAAAGCCAGTTCGTCAGCACGTGCGTCACCGTTCAGATCGTCTAGTTGGGACGGAATTTCTTTATTACCTTCCCATACAGTGGCGGATTTGATGTTGAAACCTGCTTTCAGGTTATTTAAATCTATCACTACCGGTTCATCGGTCTTATTTTGAGTCCATTCATTACTGACTTCTACGGTCAGTGTCTTTTCGCCTTTTTGTGCAAAAGAGTTGGTAAAGCATCCTGCTAATAATGTGAGGACAATAATTGAGCGCTTTTTCATAATGATGTATAGTTTATTATTTTAAGCACGGATCATACGGATTACACAGTGTTAGTATGAAAACCGTGTTTATCCGTGCAATCCGTGCTTTACTATTTTTATAAATTAAGTGGAGAAATGCACTAATGGGTGTAAGAATTAGAAGTTGAGTTCTTCTCCTTGTGCCCCGATTTCAGCATGATTCTTTCCGTCTATCATTACATTGGAAACATTTTGCATCTTCAAGTTCTTTCCACTTTTTAATAACTCTATTTTGATATTTTTCATATTAACTTCGTCGGCTTCGCTTAATACTACACCTTCTTTAGCATTAGATACGATGATATTCTCCATATTGATATTCTTGATTCTCATCTCAGGCAAACCATTGAAGAACACAGCCCTGCCTGCTCCGTTACAGGTTACATCTTTGATAAAGATATTACGGAATATCGGAGTTTCTTCTGTTACAGGAGGGATGGTAGTTTCTGCTTTCTTTTCATCCTGATTAGGGTCTTCACCACGACCTTTTCCACCATAGTATAAATTGAATATTAATGCTTCGTTCGGAATATTAATCATGTTGATATTGCTGATGTAGATATTCTCTACCAATCCGCCACGCCCACGATTACTTTTAAAGCGTAAGCCAACATCTGTACCCATGAAAGTACAATTGTCTACATATATGTTGTTTACGCCTCCTGACATCTCACTACCTACAACAAAACCTCCATGTCCATGTAATACGGTGTTGTTCATAACGATGACATTTTGACAAGGTTCACCGCGTTTGCGCCCTTGTTCGTCCTTTCCTGACTTTATACAGATACCATCATCTCCTGCATCAAATGAGTTGTTGATAATCAATGCTTTATTACATGATTCCAAATCAAGAGCATCTCCGTTTTGTGAGTACCAAGGATTAGAAACTGTAACTTTATTAATTGTAATATTTTCACATGATAGCGGATGTAAGCACCAACTAGGTGAATTTTTGAATGTCGCTCCTTCCAGCAATACCTTATTACATTTGATGAAACTTAGCAATACAGGACGTAACCAATCGCGCATGTAGTCCCAGTCAGAATCGGTAAGTTCTCCACGAGGTACATTGAAGTTGTCTTTTGATAGGATAGCACCTTTCAATGCACCTTCACTGGGATACCAGATTCTTCCGTCGGCATCTACTACACCACCAGAGGCGATCAATTTTTTCCATTGACCTTCAGTCAGTTTATCTTTCTTGGTCGGACGCCATGTGTCTCCATTACCATCAAATACTCCGTGACCTGTAATCGCTATATTTTCAGCATTACGTGCTGAAATAGGAGACTGGCAACGACGGGTTTCCAAACCTTCAAAAGACGTGTTTATAATGGGATATAGTGAATGGTCTGCACTGAATAATACTAATGCATTCTTTTCTGTATATAGATTCACATTGCTCAATAGTTCGATGGGACCGGTCAACCACAAGCCTTCAGGGATAATGACTTTACCACCGCCTTTGGCATTAACCTGTTGGATTGCATCATTAATAGCCTTTGTGTTTAAAGTAATACCGTCTGGTTTGGCACCGAAATCTATGATGTTTACCGAATAGTCTGGGAAAGTAGGTTGTTCAACTTTATCCATCTTGAAAGGGAGACTTGTATAGATGGCGGGATCTATGATATCTTCTACAATAGTCGTAGACGGACAATTATTACATCCGGTCAAAAGGGGGATTAAACATGTGGCAGGAAGTAATAGAATCTTCTTTATTATTAAAGTAGTCATTGGTATTATATATGTTTAAGATTAATAATTATCTAGTTGATTGTTGCTTTAAGAAGTCTTATCACTCTCCCGTAAAAGACCCTCACGGGCTATTTACGGGAGTAGCAATAATGTTTCATGTTAACCTAATTCTAACCTTAAATAAATATTATGAAAAAACCTCTTAATTCGATGGCAAATATAACTGAAAGAATTGTCCTTTATGTGCACTATTTGATAGAATAAGTGGATTTTTTGTTAAATTCTCATTTAGCTGAAACCTTAAATGGTAAAAATTAGTTTTATAATTGCATTATTTCTTCATTTGTGTGCAAAAAAAGCTATGATTAATTTATTTGTTTGTATCTTTGCAAACTAATTTAACAATAAAGAAGGTATGAGTTACAATTTGTTGAAAGGAAAAAGAGGTATTATTTTTGGTGCATTGAACGAACAGTCTATCGCATGGAAAGTTGCTGAAAAGGCTGTAGAAGAAGGTGCGTCCATTACATTGTCCAATACTCCGGTAGCTGTCCGCATGGGAGAAGTTTCTGCTTTAGCTGAGAAACTGAATTGTGAGGTAATTCCAGCAGATGCAACCAGCGTTGAAGATTTGGAGAATGTTTTCAAACGTTCGATGGAAATATTAGGTGGAAAAATAGATTTCGTTCTTCATTCTATCGGTATGTCTCCTAACGTTCGTAAGAAACGTACTTATGATGACCTCGATTATGATATGTTGAGCAAGACTTTGGATATATCTGCCGTTTCGTTCCACAAAATGATTCAAGCTGCTAAAAAGCTGGATGCTATTGCAGAGTATGGTTCAATTCTGGCATTGAGTTATGTTGCTGCGCAACGTACATTCTATGGATATAATGATATGGCGGATGCAAAAGCATTGCTTGAATCTATCGCGCGCAGTTTTGGTTACATTTATGGTCGTGAACATCATGTGCGTGTGAATACCATATCTCAGTCGCCGACTATGACTACTGCCGGCTCAGGTGTGAAAGGTATGGATAAACTGTTTGATTTTGCTAACCGTATGTCACCATTAGGCAATGCTTCGGCAGACGAATGTGCAGATTACTGTATTGTAATGTTCTCTGACCTGACTCGCAAAGTGACTATGCAGAATTTATATCACGATGGAGGCTTCTCCAGTGTAGGTATGAGTTTGCGTGCCATGGCAACTTATGAAAAAGGTTTGGACGAATATAAAGACGAAAACGGAAATATCATTTACGGATAAGAAATAGATGATACGCAAAATTATATTCATATTAGTGGGATGTCTTGTTGCTCTTTCCTCCTGTCAATGGGATGGGAAGAGTGGCAATACTGCTGATGTGGATGTAAGAGTTGCCCGTTATGATCGTTTGCAGTATGAGTATGTTACGATGAATAGTTTCTCGGCACTGCAAAAAATGAATACGGACTATCCTCAGGTTACCAAGCTGTTGATAGAAGATGTATTGGCGATAGGTGAGGTGGATGACATGAAGATTAACGACCGGATGTTGGAATATTATTCGGATTCTACCTTATTGACTTTGATGCACGATGCCGAAGAGAAATTTAAGGATCTTAGTTGGGTTGAGGAAAAACTGACTAAAGGTTTCAAACGTTTGAAGAAAGAGGTTCCTGCATTGTTTGTACCTCATTTTTATGCTCAAATAGCTGCGCTGAATCAGTCGGTTGTAGTTGGGGATAGTATTTTGGGCTTTAGTATTGATAAGTATATGGGGGCGGATTATCCTTTATATAAACGCTTCTATTATGACTATCAATGTCGCAGTATGGAGCCTGATCGTATTGTTCCGGATTGTTTTACCTTTTATTTGCTGAGTCAGTATCCTTTGCCATGGCAGCCTGGTCGTACTTTATTAGATATGATTATGCATCGTGGAAAGATAAATTGGATAGTGGCTCATATTTTAGGGTATGAATCTTTTGAGAAAGAGATGGGATATAGTGAGGATGAGGCTGAGTGGTGCAGGAAGAACAAAATAAGTCTGTGGAAGACAATGGTTGAAAATGGTCATTTATATGCTACCGATCCTCTTGTTGTACGTACTTATATACGCAAGGATCCCTTTATTTCTATTATGGGTGAGAAAACTCCTGCAAGCATTGGAGTATGGATGGGGATTTTGCTGATTGATGAATATATGAAAAAGCATCCTGATATGACAATAAAGGATTTGTTGGCTAAAACAGATTATCATCAGATGTTAGCTGAAACAGATTTCAAACCTTGATATTTTGACTGATTAGTAGTATGATGGAAGTTGCTTTGTATCTATTGCCTGTCACATTGGGCGAAACTCCTGTGGAAAATGTGTTACCTGTGTATAATAAAGAGGTCATTCTCGGCATCAAACATTTTATTGTAGAAGATGTACGCTCGGCACGTCGCTTTTTGAAAAAGGTAGATCGTGGGATTGACATAGATGCATTGACTTTTTATCCATTGAACAAACATACTTCTCCTGAAGATATTTCCGGTTATCTGAAACCTTTGTTAGCCGGACAGTCCATGGGAGTTATTTCTGAAGCCGGTTGTCCGGCTGTTGCCGATCCTGGAGCGGATGTGGTTGCTATTGCTCAGCGTAAGAATCTTAAAGTGGTGCCTTTGGTAGGACCTTCCTCTATTATTATGTCTGTTATGGGATCGGGTTTTAATGGACAGAGTTTTGCTTTTCATGGTTATTTGCCTATTGAGTCTGGTGAGCGTGCAAAACGTATTAAGGTATTGGAGCAGCGTGTTTATGCAGAAGATCAGACGCAGCTTTTTATTGAAACTCCTTATCGTAATAATAAGATGGTGGAAGATATTCTTAAGAATTGCCGTCCGCAAACCAAACTTTGTATTGCTGCCAATATTACGTGTGAAGGAGAATATATCAAGACTAAGACAATAAAGGAGTGGCAGGGGAAATTGCCGGACTTATCGAAGATTCCCTGCATATTCTTGATTTATAAGTAGTGCGATAACAGATATTCATTTAAATTCCTCCCACATTTGTGCCACTATGTTCAGATGATCTACTTCTTCTTTTAGAAAAGAACTATATTGGGCAGAATTCATTTCTATTTCTTCGGGAGTAACAAATTTCCCTCCAGTAAAATGTATCTGTTCTTCGTCATTTAAAGGAAGAATATATAGCATGATGGTTTTTTTTACTCCATTGGTTTCTTTTACCAAATGTTTCAGACTGAAGCGTGGCTCCGGTTGTCCGGTAATATGGTTGCTATATTTATTTTCTACTTCTTTGGCATATTTATCCGTATCTGTCTTGCAGGCATAAATGTAGTCTTCCATAGGTATGTCCAACTTGCCGGGTTCTTCACCTTGATAACTGCGGGGGGCAACATAAATCTTTCCATTGCAAATAGGGGCGATACGTAAGAAAGGCATTTTTTTATAAGTTAAACTGATTGTTTTCACAAAAGCATGATTGACAATAATGCAAATGACATATATCAAAGGAGGGATGATGTGGGTCATAGCGTAAAGGGTATTATAAGAAAGTGGACTGAAAAATAAATAAATTATACAGGAAGCAAACAAGTGAATGCCGGATAAAACAGCTATAACCTGTGTGGCCCAACAGTTCAGAATAGATATCTTATAATGAAAGTAGGAGAATAGTTTTGTATAAAAATTGGGGACCATGAGATAGAGTAGTGAAAAACAGAGTATCAGTATTTCTAACGTAATGGGAACTGTTCGGTCCGGAATAAGCATATCTCCGCTTATACCTTTTATGATGGATGCAATGATTAATGCCAAAGTTCCATGTAGTAATACTAGGTTTGGCTGATAAACAGGAGGTTTGACAAGTCTGTATAGGATATAAATAATGCTAGCCAAACTACAGACATACAAAACAGCTGCATCTTGAAAGAAAATGCAGAAAATCATACATACGATGGTTGGAATTAACCCTGTAGACATGATTAAATTCTTGTATTCCAGTAACGATTTCATTCTCTCTATCTCTATTTATATCTTTATAACAAAAAAGATATAAAGTTGGTTTACTCGTTACCCTTTAAATTTTATATGTTTTTCTGCATGATAGGAGGAACGTACCAAAGGTGCGCTTTCCACTTCTCGGAATCCTTTCTTTAATCCAATTGTTCTATACTGTTTAAATTGATCGGGAGTAATATATTCCGCTACCGGATAATGGCGGTGGGTAGGTTGTAGATATTGGCCAATAGTAAGTATCTTGCAGCCTTGTGCCAATAAATCGTCCATGACTTCTTCTACTTCTTCCGGGCGTTCTCCCAAACCTACCATAATACCGGATTTAGCTGTAATACCATTATTGGCTATTTGTTTGATGACCTTTAAACTGGTTGCATAGTTGGCTGCGCTTCGTACCAGGGGACTGATGCGGCGTACAGTTTCCATATTGTGTGAGATGATGTCTGGTTTGGCGTCAATGACTAGCTGAATCAGTTTGCTATTTCCTTGAAAATCAGGGATTAAAACTTCGGTTGTGGTTTCCGGATTCAAGCGCTTGATTTCTGAAATCGTTTTAGCCCAATGGGCAGCACCCAAATCATTTAGATCATCACGGTCTACAGAAGTAATAACGGCATGGGATAATTTCATGAGTTGAATGGACTCTGCTACATGGGTCGGTTCTTCAGGATCTAACGGAAGAGGTCGTCCGGTCTGTGTGTTGCAAAATTTGCAGGAACGGGTACAAATTTCGCCACCTATCATAAAAGTGGCAGTACCTTTTCCCCAGCATTCTCCCATATTGGGACATCGTCCGCTACTACAAATGGTATGTAGTTTATGAGAATCTACAATATGTTTGGTCTCGGTATATCGAGCGTTTGCCCCTATGTTTATTTTAAGCCAGTCTGGTTTTTTAACATGATTCATGATGATATTAGATTTATAATTCACCACAGATTATACCAATGCAAATTGTTTTCATTCGGTTTTTATGTAAAATTGTATAATCTGTGGTGAATGGTTTTTTATTTTAAATTATCAATAAAGAAATTGGCTACGCGAGTCAGTAAATGTCTAGTTGTGTTGCCTCCACTGATTCCATGGTTGCGGTTGGTATAGATTTGCATGTCAAATTGCTTGTCGGCCTGTACCAATGCTTCACTATATTCTGCGTTGTTACGTAAGTGTACATTATCATCTGCTGTGCCGTGGATCAGCAACAATTCACCGTTCAGTTTGTTGGCACGGTTAATAGCAGATGCAGCATTGTAACCTTCCATGTTTTCTTTGGGGGTACGCATGAAGCGCTCTGTATATACCGAATCGTAGAAACGCCAGTCTGTAGGAGCTGCAACAGCGACTCCTGCTTTGAATATCGGTGTTCCTTCACTCATGGACATTAATGTATTGTAACCTCCATAGCTCCATCCCCATATACCGATACGGTTACCATCCACGTAAGGTAGTGTACTTAAGTATTTGGCGGCTTCTACTTGATCTTTCGATTCTTTTACTCCTAAGTTCAAGTAGGTACATTTTTCAAAATCAGAACCCCGGCCACCAGTTCCGCGTCCGTCTACACAAGCCATGATGAAACCTTGACCGGCCATATAAGCTTCGAACATGCCGCCATCTCTACGGGCTCCAATTCCCCATTTGTCTGCAACTTCTTGTGAACCCGGTCCACTGTATTGGTGCATGATAACAGGATATTTTTTGTTTGGATTGAAATTTGCGGGTTTCATTATCCAACCATTCAATTCCACACCGTCATTGGTCTTGAAACTAAATAGTTCTTTACTTGGCATATTCAGACGTGAAACTTGGTGTTTCAATTTGTTATTATCTACTAAGGTTGCCAACTCTTTACCATTATTGTCATTAAGGGTAATGACAGGAGGGGTGTTGATATTAGAGAAAGTATTGATGTAATACTTCATATTGTTACTGAAAATAGCTTTATGAGTTCCTTCCTGCTTGGACAGTTTGGTCTTTTTACCTTTGCCATCCACTTTGTAGATAGCGGTGCGTAGCGGACTGCCTTCATTGCTCTCAAAATAGAATGTGTTGGTAGCTTCATCCCATCCCAGGAAATCTTTCACTTCGAAGTTTCCTTTTGTGAGTTGCTTAACCAGGTTTCCTCCGCTAGTGTAAAGATAGAGATGGTTATAACCGTCTTTTTCACTCATCACTACAAAATTTTTTGGATAGAAAACGATGTTGGAGTATGCTTCTTCTTTAATGTATTGGGGAGCTTCATCACGTACCATCAGTTTACACAATGTACTTCGTGGATTGGCAAAATAGAGGTCGAAACGGTTTTGATGACGGTTCAAAGTCATGATTGCCAACGCATTCTCATCATCCGTAAACTTGATGCGAGGAATATAACCGTCTGCGTCTAGAGGCAAGTCCATCTTGCGGGTTACCTTACTTTTTATATCAAAAGTATGAACGGTTACTTTGGAATTGTCAATTCCTGGCATAGGGTATTTGTATTCATATTCTCCCGGATAAGTGCTGAATTTCTCTAATGCGGGAACCATACCTTTGTATAGTGGAAAAGAATACATAGGTACTTGACTCTCATCAAAACGGATATAGGCAAGCATCTGGCTGTCTGCACTGAAGTCGAAAGCACGGTTGAAACCGAATTCCTCCTCATATACCCAGTCGGGAATACCATTTAGTACTTCGTTGAATTTGCCGTCTTTGGTTACTTGTGATTCACTGTTGCCAAACAATAATTTTACCAGATAGATGTTATTATCACGTACAAAAGCTATCTGATTGCCATCCGGTGAGAATAAAGGAACCTGTTGTGGGCCGTTTTCTGAGAGCGGTTCCATTTTATTGTTTTTTACGTTGAAAATATAATAATTGGCAGTAAACGAACGACGATAAATCGGTTTGGTATCAGTCTGTATTAGAATCAGTTTCTCATCGGGTGACATGATATAGTCATCAAATGACTTGATGCTACAGTCACGGGCCGTATTTACATCGAAGATGGTACCTGTTTCTTTGCCGGTCTTGAAAGAATACTGTATGATTTTTTTGCCATCGGCACTCATTTGGGTATAATGTTCTCCATCCAACATCGGTTTGATACCTCTGATTCCTTCGGCACGATACGTTCTGTTTGCTACGTCTTGCAAGCTTACTTGTTGGGCTCCGACTGTCAGCAGGCAGAAGAATAAAATAATAAATATGCTTAATTTTCTCATAAT